>Ga0257122_1000765_pt1 | contig 25593 bp, 23 predicted proteins | sample SI106_120metaG_FD_190146 | JGI IMG/M metagenome (GOLD analysis project Ga0257122, IMG submission 190146) | Marine microbial communities from Saanich Inlet, British Columbia, Canada - SI106_120 | ecosystem: Environmental > Aquatic > Marine > Inlet | place: Canada: British Columbia | collected... | reverse complement strand
CACAGGCGCGCTAAACCGAATAGACAATCTCTCAGTTCATCATGGTCAGCTGCACAGAGGTCTTTAGCAGCGAGGCTGGCCCTTGCGCAAAGAAATCACGATCGAGCACAACAATGTCTGCGGCGAATCCCGACTTGAGCACACCGGTCACATGGTCCAGCCATGCAGCCCAGGCTGATTCACGGGTAGCGTGCAAAATGGCCTCTTCGAGCGGCAATGCCGGCTCCCGGACCGCAAGCAGTCAGAACAACCCTGCCCTGGCCTTCCAATCATTGCAGTCTTAACCAAGCAGATGCATCGCTTGCGACCTTCCAACGGCAAGGTAGCACCCTATGCAGGGATTGTGGTGACTTCGACGAACGCCTCGGCTACTTCCAGATAGCGATCCACATCTGCCTCGTTGTGCGCAAAGGAGCATGCCGGACCCGCCGTATCTAGCGCCTCCCAGATGCCCCGGTTAGCCATGAACACCCGCCGTGTATTGGAGAAAAAAATGTCCATCGCCGCGGCAGATTCCTCGGTATTGCGTGGCAGCTCCGCAGCTAGCACCCACCCGGAGCGACCACCGATCTGTGGCGCCCTCCAGGCAAGTCCGCGATCCGCAAAAATCGCCTCGAGGCCTTCGGCGAGCCTTCTGCCAAGCGCGTCAATTCGGGCGTACCCCTCGGGCGTCAGGCACTGCTCCAACGTGGCACGCGCAGCGGCGAGCACCAACGCACTCGCGTAGGTGGTACCGCCGGTCACAATGGCAAGACCGCCGCTCTCCAACGGCGACGGAGGCTTCGAATGGCGCTCTAGCACACGAGCCTGCTTCTGGGTCATTCCGTAGGCGGCGAAAGGAACCCCGCTGCCGAGCCCCTTGCCCAACGTGACGACGTCGGGCGAGAGTTGCCACGCCTTCGTCAGCCCGCCGTACGCAAAGGAGTGGGTGTGGGCCTCGTCGATAATCAGCAGGGCGCCGGCCGAACGGATCGCCGCTTGGGCTTGCGTCCAAAATCCCTCGTCGGGAAAGATGAGATTGAAGTTAGTCAACATAGGTTCGCTGAGGACGCAGGCGATATCGCCTCCCGCGAGCGCGGCCTCGAGCGCGGTGATATCGTTGAACGAAATGGTTACCTCACCTCGGGCCGCGTGAGCAGCATGCCCGGGTACTTCAGCCTTCGGGCCATCGCCATCGTTTCGTCCCAGAACATCCTCGACGTCACCGTGGTACTTCCCCTCGAACATGAGCACACGCTCGCGCCCCGTGCTGACCCGTGCCAGGCGGATCGCCTCCGCGTTCGAGTTTGACGCCGCGCCTGTGAATTGCCAGAACGGCAAGCCCACGCGCTCAGCGAGATTCTCCGCCACCGCAATACTATCCTCGGGTGGCAGCAAAAAGGACGAACCCCGGGCTGCCTGGGTGCTCAATGCTTCGGTAACCGGTGCCGGGGCAAAGCCGAGAAAACCCGCGATGTCGACCTGGTTCATATCCAGATAGCGATGGCCGTCCACATCCTCGAAATAAGCCCCATCGCCTGCCACTGGAAATATCGTCGCATGCTCGTAAAGACCCGTCATCCAGGACATCGGCACGCCGCCTGGCATGGAAGCGCGACCGCGCTCCAGCAACTCGCGCGAGCGTGGGCGGCGGCGCACGAACTCGGCGTCCTCATACTCGCGAAGCAAACGCAGTGCGGCGGTATCGACGCGTTCCGTTGACATGCGAGCCATTTTATCACGCACAACATTAGGAAAATCGCAGCTATGCGGTAGCAGCATCCGGCTTTTTACCGACGATCATCTTTGAATGATAGGGATCAAGCGCCTCGTCGATCAGCCGAAAGCACACCGCTGTAAGGTCTTCTTCGAAATGCTTGATGCGTGCTATGTGAGCCTCGGCGGCTGCCAGCGATCTAGTCTCACCGTTTCGTATGGCTGAGTGTTGCACCCGCCTTTTCGCCCGGTCGGACTGATCAGGAAGCAAGCCCTAACAGGGTGCGTGTCATGTCGCTTTGGGGATCCTTGAGTCCGTCGATCACATCGAAATGATGCTTGCCCGGATCAACCACCAGTTGGGTTTTCGCCCCTGCGCGACCCCAGGTTTCAACCAACACGGCAGATTGGCGCAGAAATTCCGGGCGCTCAGCCCCGCCCACCCAGCACACCACCTGAGCCCGGCCAACAGGACGGTGCAACACAGCGCTCTCCAGGGCTGCACTCTTTGGGGTCAGATGCAGTTGCTCGTTCATCGTTGTTAACTGCAGCGGGCGCAGATCGTGCAACCCGGAGATTGATACCAGGCCCTCGACCCGTTCCAGCAGCGCCGGCGGTAGCGGGCTGTCATCGCAGACCATGCGTGTAACCAGATGCCCGCCAGCGGAATGCCCCGCCAGCCGGATTGGCCCTGCAACCTGTTCGGCCGCGCGGGTGATTGCGCATCCGATTTGGTGGGTGATATTCTCGATACGGGCTTCTGGCGCGAGAGTATAAGAGGGTATTGCAACTGCCCATCCGTTGCCCAAGGCCCCTTCGGCCAGATCCGACCACGAGGATTTGTCAAATTTCAACCAGTACCCACCATGGACAATCACGACGAGACCAGACGGTGCATTGCTTGGAAAAAACAGATCCAGTTTCTCGCGCGGGTGATCACCATAGACAATATTCGTCTTGGCCCGATCGGCTTCGGCCCGAAATGCCGCGGCCCGCGCGGCCCAGATCGGTGGATAACTCATGCTGTTCTCGATATAGGCGCCATTGGCAAAGGCATCGTCCCAGTCGATCCCGGATTTGTCGTTCATCATCTTTCTCCCCCCTGCTCCGCTATTTCGCAGAATAACGCCACCGCAGGTAAATATAAACTTCAAGATTAAATATTTTAAGTTTGAAGTAATTTACGACTCAGACTAAAATAACTGCAATCTGACGAAAGCTTATACACCAGCGGAACAGCGGAGAACGTCATGCGAGTCGCGTGTTTGGGGGGAGGTCCGGCAGGGCTCTACTTTGCCATTTCGATGAAGCTGCGGGACCCATCGCATGAGATGGTTGTGATTGAACGCAACCGTGCCAATGACACATTCGGCTGGGGCGTTGTCCTTTCCGACGATGCGCTCCAAAGCCTCGAGCAAAACGATCCCAAAAGCACGCAGGCAATCCGCGACCACTTTGTCTACTGGGACGATATCGCCGTAATCCATGACGGTGTTCGCACCGTGTCCGGCGGGCACGGCTTTGCCGGGATCGGGCGCAAACAGATGCTGACCCTTTTACAAAGACGTGCCCGCGAACTGGGGGTCGAACTGCGCTTTGAGACGGAGTTCGACACAGCGGCGGATTTCAAGGATGACTATGATCTCGTGGTTGCCTGTGACGGGATCAACTCGCAAACCCGTGCGAGATTCGAAAGCGAGTTCCGGCCGGATATCGACGTGCGCCTGTGCAAGTTCGTCTGGCTGGGCACGCACCAGAAGTTCGACGACGCCTTCACTTTCATCTTCGAGAAGACCGAGCATGGCTGGGTCTGGGCGCATGTCTACCAGTTCGATAACGACACCGCGACCTTCATCGTTGAATGCAGTCAGCAGGCCTGGGACAGTTGGCGGTTCGAGTCCATGTCCAAAGAGGAGGCGGTCGAGGCCTGTCGCAAAATCTTCGAGACGCATCTGGACGGGCATGAACTGATGTCCAACGCCGCCCACCTGCGTGGATCGGCCGTGTGGATGAATTTCCCGCGTGTGATCTGCGAGAAGTGGTATCACGAGAACATCGTGCTGATGGGTGATGCCGCCGCCACTGGACACTTCTCGATCGGCTCGGGCTCGCGCCTAGCCTTTGATAGCGCCATTTCACTGGCCGATTATCTGCATTCCGAATCAACCATGGAAGCGGCGTTCGAGCGCTATCAGGAGGAACGCCGGCTGGAACTGTTACGCCTGCAATCGGCGGCACGGAACTCGCTGGAATGGTTCGAGGAGGTGGAGCGCTATCTCGATCTCGACTCAGTACAGTTCAACTATTCCCTGCTGACCCGGTCCCAGAGGATTTCCCACGAGAATCTGCGCCTGCGCGATCCGGACTGGCTGAACGTTGCCGAAAAATGGTTTCAGACCGCCGCTGGAGTGGCCGACAATGAACCGGTGCGTCCGCCGATGTTCACGCCGTTCAAGCTACGCGGGATGGAACTGAAGAACCGGATTGTTGTGTCTCCGATGGCGCAATACAAGGCGGTGGATGGCAATCCGACCGACTGGCACCTGATCCACTATGGCGAGCGCGCCAAAGGCGGCGCCGGACTGATCTATACCGAGATGACCTGCGTCAGCCCGGAGGGGCGGATCACACCGGGGTGTCCGGGACTATATGCGCCCGCGCACGAAACCGCATGGAAGCGACTGACCAATTTTGTGCACGCCGAGACCGAGGCCAAGATCTGTTGCCAGATCGGCCACTCAGGCCGCAAGGGCTCGACCAATATCGGCTGGGAAGGAATGGACAAACCACTGACCGACGGCAACTGGGATCTGGTTTCAGCCTCTAAGATTCCATGGTCGGATGAGAATGCGATCCCGCACGAAGCAACCCGCGTAGAGATGGACCGGATCCGCGACCAGTTTGTGGCGGCAGCGGAAATGGCCAATCGAGCCGGGTTCGACATGATCGAACTGCATGCCGCACACGGCTACTTGATTTCATCCTTCATCTCGCCGGTATCGAACACTCGACGTGATAACTATGGTGGCAATCTGGAAAACCGCTTGCGCTACCCGCTGGAAGTGTTCCGCGCGATGCGCGCGGCCTGGCCGGAAGACAAACCGATATCGGTACGCATCTCGGCCAATGACTGGGTAGGCGAGGCCGGCGTGACGCCGCAGGAAGCGCTGGAGATTGCCTGTGCCTTCCAGGCGGGAGGGGCCGACATCATCGATGTGTCCGCCGGTCAGACCTCGACCAAGGCCGAACCGGTCTATGGCCGCATGTTCCAGACCCCTTTCTCGGACCGCATCCGCAACGAGGCGGGCATTTGCACCATGGCAGTGGGCAACATCTACGAGGCGGATCATGCCAACTCGATTCTGATGGCGGGCCGGGCCGATTTAGTGGCGGTGGGCCGCCCGCACCTGGCTGATCCGTACTGGACTTTGCACCAAGGGGCCTCCATCGGCGATCGCCTCGCGGTCTGGCCGAAACCATACGAGGCGGGTCGGGATCAGACCTGGCGCCTGGCCGACCGCGAGGCGGAAGTGGTCCGGGTATGATGCCAGATGGCAAACATGGCATCGTGACAGGCGGCGGCACGGGGGTTGGAGCGAAGATCGCTGAAACCCTGGCCCATGCCGGAACGCGGGTCACAGTGATGGGACACCGCGAGGCGCCGTTGCGCGAGGTGGCAGGGACCGTGCTGTGGCTGTGTTCGGACCAGGCCCTGTCGGTGAACGGTCAAGCGCTCAGCCTGTCAGGTGGGGAGATATGACGACGCGAAGCAAAGTCGCATATCCTGAATCGCTGTCGAAAGATCGGTTGCGGCTTTGGCTCAAGCTGCTCAAGGCATCCAGCGTGATAGAGAATGAGGTCCGCCGTCGCCTGCGCCGCGAGTTCGAAGCGACCCTGCCGCGTTTCGACGTCATGTCTGCGCTGTCGCGCTACTCCAACGGACTTAAGATGAATCAGATCTCGCAACTGCTGCGGGTATCGAATGGAAATATCACCGGGATCGTGGACCGGCTAGCCGACGAGGGGCTGGCGCTGCGGGTAGCGGTACCGGGCGATCGGCGCGCCTCGCTGGTGCGGCTGACACCCAAGGGACTGGACGAGTTTACCCGGCAGGCCGCCGCGCACGAGACCTGGATCAACGAGATGTTGGACGACCTGAATGCCAATGATGTCGATGTCATAAATGAATGTCTGGGCCGACTGGTCGAGACGCTGGAACAGGGAGAGTTTTGAGATATGAGCAACAATGTGACCCATTTCAACTGTGAAATCACCGGCGGGCTCGCCACCGTGTCGCTGGACCGGCCGGACCGCAAAAACCCACTGTCCTTCGATAGCTATGCCGAGCTGCGTGACTGGTTTCGCGACCTGCACTATGACGACTCGATCAGGGCAGTGATCTTTGCCCCCAATGGCGGCAATTTCAGTTCGGGCGGAGATGTGCATGACATCATTGGCCCGTTGACCAAGATGACTATGAAGGAGCTGTTGACCTTTACTCGCATGACCGGAGATCTGGTCAAAGCAATGATCGGCTGCGGTAAGCCGATCATTGCGGCCGTGGATGGTATCTGTGCCGGGGCCGGAGCAATCATCTCGATGGCGTCTGATTTGCGGGTGGCGACGCCGGCCACAAAGACGGCGTTCCTATTCAACCGCGTGGGTCTGGCTGGCTGCGACATGGGCGCCTGCGCGATCCTGCCCCGGATCATCGGGCAGGGTCGGGCCGCCGAACTACTTTATCTCGGGCGATCGATGAGCGCCGAAGAGGGGCTGGCCTGGGGATATTTCAATCGGGTGGTGCCAGCGGATCAGCTGCTGGCCACGGCACAGGACATGGCTGGGCGTATTGCGGCGGGGCCGAACTTCGCCAACATGATGACCAAGACCATGCTGGCGCAGGAATGGTCGATGTCACTGGAGCAGGCTATCGAGGCCGAGGCGCAGGCGCAGGCGATCTGTATGCAGGGGCAGGATTTCCACCGCGCCTATAACGCCTTTGTCGCCAAGGAGAAACCAGTGTTCGAAGGCGACTGACGCGAACACCCGCGGCATAACTGGTGGGCAGTAGAGTATTTGGATAAGAGAGCAAGCATAGGACACGTGTAACATGGCGGATCGAAGTTTTCTCAATTGGCCGTTTTTCGAAGACCGGCACCGGGAACTGGCGGCCGAGTTGCAAGCCTGGGCCGGGAAGGAACTGGGCGCAGTGGATCATTCCGATACCGACGCGACTTGCCGCCGGATCGTCACGATGCTGGGAGAGTCGGGGTTCCTGACCCACTCGGCAGTAGACCCACAGGCCGGCACAGGGCTGGACGTACGCTCGTTGTGCCTGATCCGCGAGACGCTGGCGCGGCATGATGGGCTGGCGGATTTCGCCTTTGCCATGCAGGGGCTTGGCACCGGGGCAATCTCACTTTTTGGAACCGCCGCGCAAAAGGCGCAGTGGCTAACCCTAACGCGTGCGGGCAAAGCGATCTCGGCCTTTGCGCTGACCGAGCCGCAATCCGGGTCAGACGTGGCCAATTCCACCATGACCGCCACGCGGGATGGTGATGATTACCTGTTGAACGGCGAGAAGACCTGGATCTCGAATGGCGGCATCGCGGATGTCTACACGCTATTTGCCCGCACCGGCGAAGGGCCTGGAGCCAAGGGGCTGTCGGCCTTCATCACGCCGGCCGGCCTGCCCGGCTTCGAGGTAACTGAGCGGCTGGAGGTCATCGCACCGCATCCACTGGCAACGCTGCGATTCACTAATTGCCGGGTGCCGGCCAGCGCCATGCTCGGCACCCCGGGGCAAGGATTTCGCATCGCCATGTCGGTACTCGACGTGTTCCGAGCGACTGTGGCGGCGGCGGCGCTGGGCTTTGCCCGCCGGGCGCTGGACGAGGCGCTGGAACGGGTTACGACCCGACATATACAGGGGGCGCCGCTATTCGATCTGCAGATGGTGCAGGGGCATATCGCGGACATGGCGCTGGATGTGGATGCCAGCGCCCTGCTGGTCTATCGCGCGGCCTGGACCAAAGATAGCGGCGCGCCGCGAGTCACCCGAGAGGCTGCGATGGCCAAGCTTTTTGCCACCGACCAGGCGCAGCAGGTTGTCGACAAGGCCGTGCAGCTTCATGGCGGCGACGGGGTGAAATCCGGCGGGATCATCGAGAAACTCTACAGGGATATCCGCGCGCTGCGCATCTACGAAGGCGCGTCGGATGTCCAGCGTGTGGTGATCGCCCGACAAACATTGTCAGCATTTCAGGGGGAGTGACATGCTAAGACCATCAGCTCACACGGACACGTTTGCGCAGGATAATCTGCCTGCCGAAGACACCTGGCCCGATCTGCTTCTGGACGGGTTCGACTACCCCGACCGACTGAACGCGGCTGTGGAGCTGACCGATAGGATGGTCGACCAGGGGTTTGGCGATCATACCGCCCTGATCGGCAACGGCCGGCGGCGTACCTACAAGGAACTGGCGGACTGGACCAACCGGCTGGCGCATGCACTGGTCGAAGACCTCGGCGTGAGGCCCGGAAACCGAGTGCTGATCCGGTCGGCCAACAACCCAGCCATGGTGGCCTGTTGGCTAGCTGCCACCAAGGCCGGTGCTGTAGTCGTGAACACCATGCCAATGCTGCGCGCGACGGACCTGACCAAATACGTCGCCAAGGCTGAGATCACCCACGCGCTGTGCGATACCCGACTGATGAGCGAGATGACTGCCTGCGCCAAGGACAGTCCGTTCCTGAACACCGTGGTCGGATTCGACGGCACTGCCAACCATGATGCAGAACTGGACCGGCTCGCGTTGGAAAAGCCGGTGACCTTCGACGCGGTCGAGACCTTCCAGGATGACGTGGCACTGATCGGTTTCACCTCAGGATCGACCGGAGAGCCCAAGGGGACGATGCATTTCCACCGTGACCTACTGATCATTGCCGATGGTTATGCACGCGAGGTGTTGGAGGTGACACCAGAGGACGTGTTTGTCGGCTCGCCCCCGCTTGCCTTTACCTTTGGTCTGGGCGGGCTGGCGATCTTTCCTCTGCGTTTTGGTGCAACGGCAACGCTACTGGAAACGGCGACGCCCCCCAACATGATCGGGATCATCGAGAAGTTCAAAGCCACAGTCTGTTTCACCGCTCCGACCGCCTATCGCGCCATGCTGGCGGCAATGAAGGAAGGAGCCGATCTATCCTCACTGCGTGCAGCAGTTTCGGCCGGTGAGACGCTGCCCGCGCCGGTTTATGACCAGTGGATCCAGCAGACCGGTAAGCCGATGCTAGACGGGATCGGTGCCACCGAGATGCTGCATATATTTATCACAAACCGGTTCACCGATCACCGTCCGGCCTGCACCGGCAAGCCAGTCACCGGTTACGAGGCAAAGATCATAGGTGAGGACGGGCGGGACTTGCCGGCCGGTGAGGTTGGGCGTCTGATGGTGCGTGGCCCGACGGGCTGCCGCTACCTGCGCGGCGAGCGCCAGGACGAATACGTGCGTGATGGCTGGAACATCTCGGGCGATGCCTTCTCGATGGATGCAGACGGGTATTTCCACTTTGCCGCACGCAATGACGACATGATCATCTCGTCTGGTTACAACATTGCCGGTCCCGAGGTCGAGGCCGCCCTGCTGGCGCACGACGCAGTGGCCGAATGCGCGGTGATCGGCCTGCACGACGAAGCGCGCGGCGCTATCGTGCAGGCGCATGTCGTGCTGACTCAGGGGCAAGATGCATCGGATCTAATGATCAAAGCGCTGCAGGACCACGTCAAATCGACCATCGCGCCTTACAAGTACCCGCGCTCGGTGGTGTTCACCGATACTTTGCCCAAGACCGAAACCGGCAAGATCCAACGGTTCAGATTGAAGGAGCCGTCATGACCGACCGGACTTACAACCCCGGTGCACAAGGCGCCAAGATGGCCCCTCGGGACACGATGTCCTATGGCGATTATCTACATCTGGAAAACTTGCTGGCGCAGCAGCATCCCCAGTCGGGCGCCCATGATGAGATGTTGTTCGTCATCCAGCACCAGACCAGCGAGTTATGGATGAAGCTCGCCATCCACGAACTCGTGGCTGCCCGCAACGCGCTGAACTCCAGTGACATGGCGCCCATGTTCAAGATGCTGGCCCGGGTATCCCGGATCTTTGAACAGCTCAATAGCGCCTGGGACGTGCTGCGAACGATGACCCCCGCCGATTACACCAAGTTTCGCGAGGCGCTTGGCCCGTCCTCGGGGTTTCAGTCTTATCAGTACCGAATGATCGAGTATGTTCTGGGCAACCGCAACCCGAACATGCTGAAAGCGCACGAACACACGCCTAAGGTACACGAGATGCTGTCGGACGAACTGGACCGGCCGAGTTTTTACGACGACGTGATCCGGCTTCTTTTCACCACGATCGACGGGCCACAAGCGCATGTGCCTATCCCGCAGTTGCGCACTGCGCACACGTCGGTGCCTGCGGTGCAGGCTCACTGGAAGTTGGTCTATGAAAATGTCGACCGGTACTGGGCGCTATATGAACTGGGCGAGAAACTGGTGGATCTCGAAGATTACTTCCGACGCTGGCGGTTTAATCATGTCACGACAGTCGAACGGATAATCGGATTCAAGCGCGGCACCGGGGGGACCTCGGGCGTCGACTATCTGAAGCGGATGCTCAGCGTCGAGCTGTTCCCGGAACTCTGGCATCTGCGTGGGGAGTTGTGACCATGGCTCTTAGTTTGCCGCACAAAGAGTTGTTTCACCTGCCAGAAGGGGTGATCTATCTCGACGGAAACTCGCTGGGACCAATGCCCAAAGGTGCCGCTGAACGCGCCTCCGAGGTGATCCAAGATGAATGGGGGCAGGAACTCATCCGAGCCTGGAATACCGCCGACTGGATGGCCCTACCGCAAAAGGTCGGCGACCGGATCGGCAGGCTGATCGGTGCAGCCGAGGGCTCAGTGGTCACTGGCGACACGCTGTCGATCAAGGTTTACCAGGCTCTGGCGGCGGCGCTGATGATGCGGTCCGAGCGCCGGGTGATCCTGTCCGACAATGGCAACTTTCCCAGCGATCTCTACATGGCACAGGGCCTGATCGATACCATCGGTAAAGATCACGAACTGCGCACGCCCGCGCCCGAGGACGTTGCGAATGCGATCACCCACGAGGTGGCAGTTGTGATGCTGACCCATGTAGATTATCGGTCGGGTCGGATGCACGACATGGCAGAGATCACTGCGCGAGCGCATGCGGCCGGAGCCGTGATGATCTGGGATCTGGCGCATTCTGCGGGGGCAGTGGCGGTCGATCTGGCCGCCAGCAATACCGAGTTTGCGATCGGCTGCACCTATAAGTATCTCAACGGTGGCCCTGGTGCGCCGGCGTTCATCTATGTCCGACCCGACATCGTGACTGAGGTGAAGCCGGCCCTCGCTGGATGGCTGGGCCACGACACCCCCTTCGCGATGGAACTGAACTATCGCCCTGCCATGTCGACCGAACGGCTTCGAGTCGGCACCCCTGCGATCGTGCAACTTTCGGTGCTCGACGCCGCTCTGGATGCCTGGAACCATGTGGACATGGCAGAACTGCGCGCCGCCTCGGTGGCGCTTTCCGAATGTTTTATCCGCGAGGTCGCGACGCGTTGCCCAATGCTGAAACTCGCCTCGCCGCACAACTCTGCGCAACGGGGCAGTCAGGTGTCCTTTGCTTTCGAGCATGGTTACGCCGCAATACAGGCGCTGACCGACCGGGGTGTGATCGGCGATTTCCGAGCGCCTACCATCATGCGATTCGGGTTCGCGCCGCTCTACCTGGATGAGGGGGATGTGATGCGCGCTGTGGCGATCATCGAAGAGGTGATGTCGGGCGAGTTGTGGCGTGATCCGAAGTACCAGGTGGTGTCGCGAGTCACATGACCGACGTGGCACCGGGGGCGTTACGACAGGAACGGATGAACGACATGAATACGAAAAATCACATCGAATCGGCAGAAACTTCCGGGACACTGCCGCCCTTCACCTTTTTACAAAAGGTGCAGTTCAAGCATTGTGACCCGGCTGGAATTGTCTTTTATCCCCGGTTCATCGAGATGATCAACGATGCGGTCGAGGCGATGTTCGACGAGGCACTCGGGTGGCCCTTTGAAGTTCTTCTGCGCGATGGCGGGGTGCCAACCGCCAGCATAGGTGTTGATTTCTTGACCCCGAGCCGCCACGGCGACCAGCTCGACATCGTAATCGACATCGAAAAACTGGGACTGGCAAGCATGGGGCTGGCGATAACCGCCCTGTCCGGCGGTAGTACCCGGTTTCGCGGAAGCATGACGCTGGTGTATGTCGATAGCGATGACCGACCACAACCCTGGCCCGACACCGTCCGGGCGCGGATCACTCACAATGGGAAACCGGTATGAGCTTGAAGGAAATCCACCCCGAGGACTGGACTCCGGCGCTTGGCTATGCCAACGGCATGCTGGCGCCGGACGGCACCCTTTACATTGGCGGCCAAATTGGCTGGAACGAGAACAAGGAATTCGTCGCCAAGGATTTCATCGGCCAGGTGGAGCAATCACTGCTGAACATTCGCACTGTGGTTGAAGCAGCGGGTGGTCAGGCCGCCGACATTGCCCGCCTGACATGGTATGTGAAGGACAAGGCGGAATACCTGGCACACCAGAGCGAAATCGGACAGGCCTATCGGCGTATCATGGGGCGTCACTTCCCGGCAATGTCTATGCTTGTCATCAGCGATCTTATCGAAGACCAAGCGTTGATCGAGATCGAAGCAACCGCCCATATCGGCTAGGATCACTGCCGCTCGGCATTGGTCATGCCAGGCGTGTCATACCGCCTTTGACCCGCCAAATCGGAGTCGAGAATTCAACCGCTACCGCATGGGGGGTCCTGATCAGATGAGCAGTTAGGAGCTGTTCAAATTCTTCCATATCGCCGACCGAGTAGAGTAGCAGAGCGAACAGATGTCTACCCCGCTTACTCACACATTCTTAACCCGATCACGCCACCAAAGCTTCTGGCTTGAAGCTGACGGCATCATCACTGTCGTTCCTCTTTACCGCACCAAAATTAAACAACGAAAGAGTTACATTATGATAGGAATTCATCAAAAATAAGGTAGTGGCAGCAAACGCTTCTACTCATTTTCTACAGTCCTGACCGCACTCATGGAGAGCAAATAAAGTGAATTTTCGATATGCCCAAGACTACAATGCGGGCGACGTATTTGACCTCGGGACATACGACGTTACGCGTGAAGAGATCATAGAGTTCTCGCAAAAGTACGACCCTTTCCCATTCCACATCGACGACCAGGCGGCTCAAGAAACCGTTTTTGAGGGTATCATTTCCAGCGGCTGGCTAACCGGCCTGATCTGGCTTCGACTGATGCATAACGCGTTCCTATGTTATGAGACAACCTTAGGCTCGCCGGGTCATGAAGAAATGATCTGGCCCACACCTGTGCGTCCTGGTGATCGATTGAGTGGGCAGGTCGAAATTAAAGGAAGCCGGGTATCGGCAAGCAAGCCGGAATTGGGATTTGTCCGCTACACGGCCACGTTAAGGAATCAAAAGAATGAGGACGTCTTCGTCACCACAAGCACTTTGATTGTGAAATCGTGCCCCGCGCGAGCAAAGGACAAGTAAGAATTCGCCTAGCGATGAAGACAGAAAGGTTTGCTGTTTTCGGAAGGTGTCAGGAGTGAAGCCCTCCACTCTTCATCTTGCTGTTTTTGCTGAATGGGTTTGCCAGCACAGACATATCTGGCACTGCCTTTGTACCCCTTCTCAAATTTAGCGTCAGTTCGTTGAATATAGATAAAGACAAATTGGGCATTTTTTTAATTCCCGAAGGGAGTGGCAAACCGCTGGCAGGACACTATTGCGTTTCATGCAGGCCTCCGATTTATTTGCATGCTCGAAAATATGAGTTTTACGCAATAGTCGTAGACACCCTGGACGACAATACATCTACCCGCAGGCCATTCCAGTGCGCTTAGGTATAGACTGGCGCACATTAAATCAAATTGTTATCTGAAAGTTTCAGGACTTTCCCTGTCAACGTCCAACGGAAGCGGCAATGCTTGAAGGAAAGATCGCCATCGTAGCCGGGGCCAGTCGTGGCATCGGTGCCGGCATCGCGCGTGAGTTAGCAGCGCAAGGTGCGTGCGTCATTCTGGCTGCCCGGACACTCGATAAGACGGACATCAGCGCCTGGCACAAAGGCGGTCCACTGGTGCCAGGAACACTGACAGAAAACGTCGCAAGCATATCTGAGGCAGGCGGCAGGGCTGAGGCTTACAAGATCAACCTTTCGGAACTCGATCAGATCAAACTGATGATTGCCTATGTTGCCGATAAGCATGGGCAAATCGATATTCTTGTGAACTGCGCCATGGGTTTTCCGAATGACTACAAAGGTGAAGTCTGGAACACTGACGATACCGCCTGGCAGGCGATGATGGAAATCGGTGTGCGCGGCAAATATCTGGCGACACATTTCGTATCACAGGTGATGATGCGTCAGAAAAGTGGGTTGATCGTTAACATTTCGGCCGGAGCATCCAAGGTCGAGTATTACAATCCAATGTTCCGTATGGCGATGGCAGCGGTCGATCGAATGACAGCGGCCGTCGCCCATGACTTGAAACCGCACGAGATCAGCGCTGTTTCGATCTGGCCGCGGTGGGTGCGAACCGAAAGAGTGGCAATGGCAGCAGAGGATCCAACGCTGGGTTTTGATGTGTCCAAGGCGGATCTGGCAGGATCTGATACGCCGGAATTCACCGGGCGTGGCATCGCCCACCTGGCCAGTGATCCTAATGTGCTGGCACGCTCAGGGCGCATATTCCCAATCGTTCAGCTCGCGCATGACTATGGGTTCTGTGACATCGACGGAACCTGTCCGGATCTTGACCCCTTTACGCAAAGTTGGTCGGGAAAACTCGCTGCCATTTCCGACATTCTGGATGGGTGATGTTCTAAGGCGTGGCGACGGCTACAAGTAAAGAGGAATTTCAATGGATACAGCCGCTCATCACATTGCACAGAGTGTTACAGGCGTAAGTACTCCGCGCTGGATGAACGAGGAGCACATACTGCTCGCCGACATGGTTCGCAAGTTTCTTTCGGCAGAACTTGTACCCAATGCCAATGAGTGGGCCAAGCAGGGTGTGGTACCCAAGAAATTTTGGCGGCAAGCCGGCGAACTGGGACTGCTCGGCACCTCGATACCGGAGGAATACGGCGGCTCGGGTGGTGATCACGGCTATGACTTGGTCGTGTTGCACGAGCAGGGTCGGGCCGGCGATGTCGGCTGGGGTATATCTGTGCACAGCATTGTCATACATTATGTGTTGAATTGCGGCACTGACGAGCAAAAACAACGTTGGCTGCCGAAACTCTCGAGCGGCGAACTCATCGGCGCTATTGCAATGTCCGAGCCTGGCACGGGCTCCGATCTGCAAGGGATTCGTACAACGGCTACTTTGGATGGCGACGAATACATCATAAACGGCTCGAAAACGTTTGTTACCAACGGCCAGAACGCAAATCTTGTCGTCGTCGCTACCAAGACGGATCCCGCACTGGGTGCCAAAGGTATATCTCTGGTTGTCGTTGAGACCGACGGAGCTGAGGGTTTTCGGCGCGGCCAGACTCTTGAGAAAATCGGCATGAAGGCTCAGGACACATCGGAGTTGTTCTTCGACAACCTTCGGTTGCCCGCCGCAAACCTACTGGGCGGCACGGCAGGTCAGGGTTTTTATCAACTAATGCAGGAGTTAGGCTTCGAGCGCTTAGCCATAAGTGTAACGGCACTGGGGTGCAGCGAACTGGCGTTGAGCGAGACCATCCGCTACGCGGGTGAACGAAAGGCTTTTGGCAAATCACTGATGGAATTTCAGAATACTCGGTTTAAACTCGCCGAGTGCAAGACCAAACTTGAAGCGATGCGGGCGTTCCTCAATGATGCGATTGAGAATCTTCTGGCAGGTCACCTGGAACCGGCAACTGCTTCGATGGTCAAATTGTTCTCGACTGAGACACAGGGCGAGATCGTCGACGATTGTCTGCAATTGCACGGTGGCTACGGCTACATGTTCGATTACCCGATCGCCCGCCTTTATGTCGATGCACGAGTACAGCGAATCTACGGCGGCACCAGTGAGATCCAAAAGGAAATCATCGCTCGCTCGCTGAGTGCCGGCTAGTCAGAGCACGTCAATGAGGCCTTTAGCGGACGTGACGATGATTAAAATGGTCCGACTTGATCCTGCGCCTTTTTGCAGCATAACGCTAGCTGACCTGGACGCTGAGGTTTTTTCGATTAAGCGGTCCGCGCCATCAAATTTTTCAGGAGAACAATATGGGTAACAACGTATACGTGGCTGGCGTCGGAATGATCCCGTTCTCCAAGCCAGGTGCATCCGCGCCATATCATGAAATGGGCAGCGCAGCGATTCGTCTCGCGCTTCAGGACTCAGGCCTCGATTTTTCTGATGTGCAACAAGCTTACGCTGGATACGTATACGGAGATTCCACTTCGGGGCAAAAGGCTATCTATCAAGTCGGCATGACCGGCATCCCTGTGGTCAACGTCAATAACAACTGCTCTACAGGTTCTACCGCACTGTATCTCGCGCGCCAAGCCGTTGAATATGGCGCAGCAGACTGTGTCCTGGCCGTCGGCTTTGAGCAGATGAGCCCAGGTGCACTTGGCAGTGTGTTTAAGGACCGGCCTACTCCGTTCGATAATTTCGATAATGAATGCGAGGCATTGTGTGGCGACACCGGCTTGCCGTTGGCGATACGTTATTTTTGCGGCGCGGGAAAAAGCCACATAGACAAATATGGTTCGACCATCGAAGACTTTGCAAAAATCCGCGCAAAGGCTAGCCGGCATGCCACTAACAATCCATTAGCCATCTTCAGAAACGAAGTTAGCGTCGAGGATGTGCTCGAGGCCAAAGTCTTGTGGCCGGGCATCATGACCCGACTAATGGCATGTCCACCGACTTGCGGTGGCGCGGCCACGATTCTCGTTTCCAAAGCATTTGCAAACAAGAAGGGATTACGAACTGACGTGTTGATTGCTGCTCAAGCGATGACGACTGATCTCCCCAGCACATTCGAAGCTCATGACATGATGCAGCTTGTTGGTTACGACATGGCGAAAGAGGCGAGCCAGCAAGTGTATGAAGAAGCAGGTATCGGCCCGGACGATCTAGATGTCGTTGAACTGCACGACTGCTTCGCCCACAACGAATTGATCAGCTACGAGGCGCTGGGGCTTTGTCCTGAAGGTGGTGCACAGAAATTTATTGCTGATGCGGACAACACCTACGGTGGCAAGGTAGTGACAAATCCATCAGGCGGCTTGCTGTCCAAAGGTCATCCTCTGGGTGCGACAGGGCTGGCGCAATGCTATGAGCTTACGCACCAGCTTCGTGGCACAGCAAACGAACGTCAGGTTGAAAACGCGCGTCTGGGTTTGCAGCACAACCTCGGGCTAGGTGGTGCCTGCGTCGTGACGCTGTATCAGGCAGCAACGTAGTCGCAAATTATCACAGTGTCGAACTCGACCTCCAGGCTGATGTTTGGGGTATTGAAGGCAAAACTGAAGCACGTGAATTGCTTGTGGGCCCGCCTGACTGGCCAGTACAAAATGTCACCGAGGAGGATCGTGAAATTACGCCTTTAAGTTGTTTTCCACGTTACAACTGCCACAAAGATGTTCGGTGAGCAGACCGAACAATCTGTTGCAGCAATTGGAGGGAATAGGACTTTAGGAGATTTTTGCCCCTCAGTGAATCCGGGGCAATCTCACAGGTGGGATAATTATTGCTGGATAGCAATAATGTGAGAGAACTAACTGGTAGCCTGGATCTAAAGTTGCATCGATTTCACTGGTGGAGTGGTCCAGCGCCAAAGCGAATTCAAGCAGGTCTGGGAGAAGCCGAGGAGTCGCAGTCTACTTGGATGATAGGGTGATGATCTGCACAGGATATGTAATTTGTTGACCATTTTTCTGCAAAGCACGCTTCACCAGAATCGGTTCTTACTGCACTTAACACTTAACATCTGAGCAAAGTGTATTAACGATTCGAGAGACAACCATATCAGTCGATGACGATCAGCTCAATTGGCGCCTTGTCTAGCCGCTCAGGTCCATCCCGAGTCATCAAAAAACTTCCTCCCAACAACATGCCCGTTCTATCATCCATCGATTGCATCGACGAGTGAATATAAAACGCCATGCCCGCCTCAAGCAGGTCATCACATTCATGCTGTATCGTAATCTGGTTTTCCCAGACAGGTGGATAAGCGGCAGATAAACCACAACCAAAACGCATAGGACAGCAGTCACCGAGACCCAAATCAGTCAGCATATCACGGTACGCTATTTCCATATCACCGATTCGGACTCCAATACGTGCGGCCTTTACACCAGCATCAAAGGCCAATTTTGCGCCTTCGGCCATCTCCAGCATGCGGGCATTAGGTTCGCCCAGAACTAAAGAACCCATGGTTACTGACTGATAGCGTCGCGCCACACCTGCGAATTCGGCATGAACCAGATCACCAGGCCCGAGTCTCCGTGGTGATGCCATGGCATGTTGACAATAGCCACGTTCACCGGACGCCAACCATGTGGGGATGGCTGGATAATCGCTTCCAGCCGAGCGCATTGCGTACTCAATTTCTGCTGCTAACTCGATTTCCGATATCCCTGCACAAGCCTTGGCATAAAATACGTCAATCCCGGCATTGGCATAGGCTGTCGCTTCGCGCAGGTAACGCTCCTCGGCCACTGACAGGATGGTTCTTAACTTACCCAATAGCATCCAGCAATCGAGTTTTTCTCTGATTCCAATTGCATTAGCGATAGACTGGGCCAGCGCTCCATTCATGGTTGGTCCGGAAAGATCCAGTGCAACCCTCCCCCCCGCTACGTTGCGTTTGGAAAGAGTCTCACTAACCAATTCCCCCAAGTCAGAAGCGCCGAGACGAAATGGCCGCAACTCACCGACGACGACGGTTTCATCGGCTTGCGGTACATCTCCATCGCGGAGAATCAGGACAGGCTCATTCTCGCTTACCGTGAGGACCAGGGCTTGCGAGCCGATAGCGTGATGCGTGTGAGCGTCGTAACCGGTGAAATAATACAGTAGCTCCGGCGACGTGCAGACACAGGCGTCCAGATCGGACTCATCCATTATCTGCCGAGCGGCATCCAGGCGAGAACGGTGCTCTTGTTTGGTAAATGCAAAAAATTCCGAGCTGTTTCCCATATCGCTGTCCCCCTACATTGCTGCTCGAGCTTTCCTGATACAGGCACCATCGACAAAGGCGTCTTCGCAGTCGACCCCGGATTTGTCGTTCATCATCTCTTTCGCTAAGACTGGCGAAACACCGCACCGGCACGGGCTAACTTACTTGTCGGGTTTGTCCCGAGCCCAGATCATTCGTTGAGATTTATCTTTATACGACTAAAGAGACAAATAGCAGTCAATACAGCAAACACAACGGCTGCAATAGCCAGGTTTGCGATCTGAGTGGCTGTCATTATTCCAACTGTGATACACATAACGGCAAATCCCAAAATGCATCCGTTAAGAAGTGACTGCTGTGATTTTGCGCTCTCTATACCTCTTGCGAAAAAGGTGATGGAGGCTATTACGAAGAGTAGTGAAGCGATGAGACGTCGGATTGTAACTGCTACATCAAAGGCGTCACCCTCAGCGTAAGGAAACTCACTTGCAGTGATGCCTGCAGGATCAATGTGCATCCTTAAGCTAATCAATGTCAGGACAGCAGCACAAAAAGTTAAAGTTAATTTATAAGGCATATCATTTCTCCAATTAACTCAAGCAAATAGGATGGATAAAAAGAACAAGCGCCTTAGTCTTCCGAATCGAGCGGTAGGTGTACCCTAAAATGTGAGCGACGACTTTATGCCCGTTTCCAGAATTCAAAAGGCCGCTTCTGATCATACCGCACAAGTGGTGGGAATGGCGTTGACAACTTTAAAAGAGACTCAGAATTGTAACCTTGAAGGGTGATTCGATCTAGACGCTGATATCGGCATTCACAGTGGGTCAGTTATCGGAGACATTAATTGGTAAGACACACTTCATTTAAGATATGTGGATATACCCTGTTAAGGCAGCAAGTGGAATGGAGACATAAGGCATGGGCTGAGAATCATCCCTTGCCAAGTTTTTCTTTGCGCCTCTTGACGTAATCCTCAAGCGCCTCATTGACAGCAGCATCAAGTTCGGGCTGTTGATATTGCGTCAACATCTCTTTCCATGCGCGATGCGCACGCATGGTTACATCCAAAGAGCCACGCTCCTGCCAGCTTTCAAAGTTGGACCAGTCGGACAGTACGGGGCTATAGAAGGCATTCTCGTAACGCTCCAACGTATGTTTTGTGCCAAAGAAATGACCGCCTGGTCCCACCTCGGCAATGGCATCAAGACCAATGGTTTCGCTATTGACCTCCAGGCCTTTTGTCCAAGCCGCCATCATCTCAAGCATTTCGGCATCGATGAGTAATTTCTCGAATGAAGCCACCAGTCCACCTTCCAGCCAGCCGGCACCCTGATTGAGTACACTAACATGTCCCGTCATGGCGCCCCACAGCGACATCTGCGATTCGTAAGCTGCCTGGGCATCTGGCGCGTTGGATGTGTTCACATTGGAGGAGCGCCATGGCAAGTTATAACGTCGCGCCATCTGTCCACTTGCTTGGGCGCCCAGTGTGTATTCCGGAGTACCAAAAGCCGGTGAGCCGGTGCGCATATCCACGTTACAGGTGAATGAGCCATAAACATAGGGGCACCCGGGCCGTACTAACTGGACCAGCGCACAGGCTGCAAGAGTCTCAGCATTTTGCAGCGCCAACGCGCCCGCCATTGTTACCGGCGCCATGGCTCCGGCCAACGCAAAAGGAGTGACACAAATCGGCTGCCCAGCACGGGCGAAGGTCAGAACACCCTGGGCAATCTCCTGGTCCAGTACGAGCGGCGTATTGGTATTGGTATTGATGAAGAAAACCGGATCGGCAGCCAGAGCCGAATCGTCTTCGCCATAGAGTATTTTTGCCATTTCCAGCGCATCGCGCGCATGATCGACACCGATCGACAGCGGCTTCCAGGGTTTATCGGTAAGCTGGCAGCAAGCCAGATAGAAATCCAGATGGCGGGTGGAAACCGGCAGATCTGTAGGCTCAACAGAACAACCGCCCTCGATGTGAATGATGTCGAGCATTTGGGTCAGCCTTATAAAGTCGCGCAAATCAACAATATTCCCAGGGCGGCGACCGCCCTCAAGATCTGACACAAATGGCGGTCCGCCAACAGCAGTAAAGGCAACGTAACCCTCGCCCATCATGACCCGCTTGGCCGGATTTCTCCCACGAACCGACACGCGCGACGGAGCCTTACTAACTAACTCGAGCACCCCATCACGATCGAGCCGGACCTGATGTGAGTCTTCATCAACATCAAAACCCCCTTCTCGCAAAATACCGCGGGATTCGGTATCGATAATGCGGATACCCGTTTTTTCAAGAATGCTCAGCGAAGCCAGATGAATATGCTCAATCTGATCTGCGCTCAACACCTCTATGGGAGCAAAGGGATTCCTCAGTTGCCGATACGCTGGCCGTTCACCGCCCGCTTTTCGCGCTTCTCTTGAACGACGGACTGCTCGTCTGCTCACTGTTCTAACTCCGCTTTAGCTTTTGCACAAATGATATTGCACGCGCCCACAATACAATTGAAATCTAGTCATCCCGGTTGGCGGCGAGATTATGTGCCACTGACATCTTCGGATCATTGAGATCAAATCATATTCTCTGAGTCGAAATATGACACGGATAGCCAATCGATATTTACTCCCTTTTGCGGCGGTACACGCCCTTAAAACAGCCACTGGTCACGGCTCGATGAAAAGCGCGGCTGACAAATAGCCCTGACACCATCGACAATCAGCCACTGGATCAAATTATTTTCATTGCACAGACTAAAGCGTTTAGCCACACTTCAACAAGTTTCGGAATTTTGAGAAAAGATAATGGCTCAACATACCCGCGTCGCAATTATCGGTGGTGGCGTGACAGGCTGCAGCATTCTCTATCACCTGGCCCGTGCAGGCTGGGCCGATGTTATGCTCATCGAACGCTCGGAACTGACTTCAGGCTCAACCTGGCATGCAGCAGGAAACCTTTTTACCCTCACAACGCCTTCAAATGCACAACGCTTACAACTCTACACTATCAACCTCTACGCAGAACTTGAAAAAGAACTGGGTCAATCTATTGGCTATCACCCCACGGGGGGTATTCATCTGGCTCAATCGCGCGACGAAATCGATGCCTTAACGATACTGCGCGCGCAGGGAAGACGTAACGGTGTTGATACCGATTGGATAGATCTGGACGAGGTTAAACGGATTGCACCTATTGTCGATACCACACCTTTACAAGCAGTCTTGTGGGAACCGGGCAAGGGCCATGTCGATCCATCATCGGTCACCCAGGCTTTTGCGACTGCAGCGCGGGCCCACGGCGCAACGATAGTCCGTCACAATCCGGTGACGGCAGTCACCTCGTTACCCAACGGTGGCTGGCGGCTTGAAACCACCAACGGTGCTGTTGAGGCTGAGATTGTCGTGAATGCCGCCGGCCTTTGGGCGCGGGAAGTCGGGGCACTAAGCGGCATCGAGTTTCCATTAGCACCGGTCGAGCATCATTATCTGGTAACTGAATCCATTCCCGAGATCGTGTCACTCGAGCAGGAGATGCCTACGATCAGCGAGAGTGAGATTGGCTTTTATTCACGCCAGGAAGGACAAGGCCTACTAATTGGCGCTTATGAAGAAAATTGCCGGCATTGGGCGCTTAATGGGACACCGCTGGATTTTGGTCATGAACTACTTGAAGAAGATATTTCACGGCTTGAAAAAAAGTTAGCGGCTGCCTGCGAGATACTGCCGCCTCTGGCGAGCGCTGGAATCAAACGAGTAATTAATGGTCCTATGATTTTCAGCCCTGATCTGGGCCCACTGCTTGGCCCATATCCGGGACTGAAAAACTATTATTGCGCTGTTGGTGTGATGACTGGCTTTAATCAAGGCGGCGGTATAGGCAAGATACTCAGCGAGTGGATCATCGAGGGTGAACCGGAACTCGACGTAAGTTTCTGGGATGTTGCGCGGTTCGGCCCTTGGGCTGGTCGCCGATATACCTATGAGCGGACCAAATACTATTACGAGAATCGGGAGGAACGACCCTACCCCCACCGTGAATGTCCTGCCGGCCGGGAGGCTCGTACATTTCCAACCTACGACCTGCAAGGTTCACTTGGAGCCGTTTTTGGTGTTTCCAATGGCTGGGAAACGCCACTTTGGTATCCCCAGAAGGATGATGACCGCTACGACATCTACGGCTGGCGACGACCGAACTGGTTCAAAGCCGTTGGCCGCGAATGTCAGACTGTGCGCCAATCGGCTGGTCTTTTCGAAATCTCGACCTTTGCCAAATATCGTGTTAGCGGCGCCGGAGCTGAAGCGGCATTAGATCATCTGCTTGCCGGGCGGGTACCGCGGGAATTGGGCAAGATGGCCTTATGCCCAATGTTATCTCCCAAGGGCAAGTTGATCGGGGATTTTTCCATAGGCCGTCTGGCGACGGATAGTTTCTTGCTGGTCGGTGCCGGCTCGATGCAAGGCTTTCACCGACGATGGTTCGACGAAAACCTGACCGGAAAGGACGTGCACCTGGATGATCTGACCGATCACTGGGCGGGGCTGATGATCTGTGGCCCCAACGCTAAAAAGATCGTCGCTAACGCGCTGGCTGAAGATGCCGAATCAGCAACAATGCCTTTTCTTAGTCTTGGCGAAAGGGATTTTCATGCTGCTCCGCAGGCAATTGTAGCCCGCCTCTCCTTTACTGGCGAAAGCGGGTTCGAGATTTACACACCGATGTCTTTTCATCGGGCACTGTTTGCCGATTTGCTGCGCCGTGGTGCCGACTTTGACCTCAAACCCGTTGGCGGGCGAGCACTGATGGACCTTCGCCTTGAAAAAAGTTTTCCATCGTGGGGGCTTGATCTGACTTCTGACTATGGGCCAGGCGAAACAGGATTAAGCCGTTTGGTCGACTGGAATAAATCCAGTTTTGTCGGTAAGGATGCAGCTGTTAGGGCGAAGCAAAAAGGCCCCTGTGAAGTTCTCACAACCCTGATTGTCGATGCTACAGATACCGACTGTACGGGTGGTGAACCGGTATTTCATAACGATAAGTATCTTGGTTATGTGTCTTCTGGTGGTTTCGGCCATACCGTTGGCCAAAGTATTGCTCTGGCTTATCTGCCACCCGACGCTGTGGTCGATGGCGCTGAGTTTACCGTTGAGATTCTGGGCGAACGCCATAAAGTGAGCGTGTCGACCCAGCCTTTGTACGACCCCAAAGGGAGCCGTATGCGCTCGTGATGGCCGAAACGTTTATACCGGCCCAGAATGACTCTGGCATATGGTCCAAGTGGCCAGGTGATATGACAACGGGCCCAAACTGGTGAGCGATACCAATGACGGTGATGGACACAGGCGTCCTGGTAATAGGTGCTGTGAGCGTCATAGCTTCTCAACTATGCCACGCCGATCTGAGGCAATTTGCACTGCTATTCTCTCCAGATTCCCCTTGACTCTCTAGAGACGGTTCGACAACAGCGGCATCACCTTTAGCAAAGGCGCCGCCGGCAAGATCCATCAAGCCAACGGCTGATCTGGCAAACGGGAAATTATCTGAATTGAACGAGTGCACCTAAGATATGCCCGACTCATCTCAAACTGAATCGGTTTAACTTGATATCATGGCACGACAATGCACGCCCCAATGAATGAAAAAACCAACTCGAGCGAGAGGCAGATCTGGGTTGATGCGGATGCGTCTCCCAAAGTCATCAAAGAGATATTGTATAAAGCCTGCGAGAGGGCCAAGACCAACATGATCTTGGTAGCAAATCAGCTTCTGGAAACGCCACGATCCCGATATATTCGATCAGTCCAGGTTGCATCAGGATTTGATGTTGCAGATAACTACATCGTTGAAAATTCGACTAAAGGTGACATTGTCATAACCGCGGATATTCCTTTAGCGGCTGAGCTTGTCGCTAAAGACTGCGTGGTTCTGAATCCACGGGGCGAAAGGTATACAAAAGAAAATATTCGTCAAACACTCAATATGCGAGATTTTATGGATAGTCTACGAAGCACCGGGGTGCAAACAGGTGGGCCGGATTCTTTCAGCAAAAGTGATCGAATGGCTTTCGCCAACAGTTTAGACCGCGTACTCGCCCAAGGCAGTTAACCCCCTAAGAAAACATTTGATTTAATACACCGCAATAACTGCAAGGAGTTCACATGACAACTAAGGTATTTCGACTTTTACCGAACGGCGAGCCCGCTAGCGGAATGCAGCCATCCGATTTCACCGGTCAGGATGCTTTCACCACCGCTGATAAGCGGGAGGTAAACCACACTTTTTTCCAAACCGAAGACGGCTCGACCCTAAGTGGCGTATGGGAATGCGCTCCGTGTCGCGAGGAAATCGACTCCTACCCTGTGCATGAAATGATGACGGTTCTATCCGGATCAGTCACACTGACCAATGCCGATGGCTCATCTGACACCTTTACAGCGGGTGATACCTTCTTTATCGCCAAGGGAACCCAGTGTATTTGGGAAATTACTGAAACCTTGCGCAAGTACTACATGATCTGTGAATGATCTGGGCCTTTATAAAGATCGACTCGTGTCTTGTGGTCACTGCATGATGATAGTGGCCCGATTCAGGTCAATACG
>Ga0257122_1000761_pt1 | contig 25687 bp, 25 predicted proteins | sample SI106_120metaG_FD_190146 | JGI IMG/M metagenome (GOLD analysis project Ga0257122, IMG submission 190146) | Marine microbial communities from Saanich Inlet, British Columbia, Canada - SI106_120 | ecosystem: Environmental > Aquatic > Marine > Inlet | place: Canada: British Columbia | collected... | reverse complement strand
GATACATTTGTATCAATTAGAGCTTTCGGGTGTACAATTGAAATCATATTAAATCCATTTTCTTTCAATAAATAATATTTTTCACCTCTTACTTTGTTATTTCCAATTGCCGAAATGGCTATATTGATATTATTCTTTTTTGCAAAGTTTAGTAAATCTTCTTGCCCATAAACGGGTAAACCATCAATGAATGTTCCTGATTTAATTGGATCATCATCACCATATGCACCAATGGTATATTTTTCGATATAACTGATTACATTTGCAATTAATGTACCAAATTCTCCTGCACCGTAAACAATGATTTTTTTCATAATATTATATTAATTAAATGCTGTATTTATAGTAATCAAGGATTGTTATTGACAATGATTATTTTACCCAAGGTGGTGTACTTTTTAGGATTGTATTGAATTCCTCAATTTGCCTTTTTTCTTTTTCACCGCTATAATCCCCCTTTAAAAATACATCTAAATATTCTTTATTAAAATTATCCCATGCATGAATTTCTTTTGTAGGAAGTATTGGATAAAAAAGAGCTTCAACATTTTTGGCCGCATAAAGATCGCCAGGAGAATCACCTATAACAAGTATTTTATCATTATCATATTTTTGTTTCGCTGCATGCATTAACATTTCAGTTTTGGTTCCCGTTTCTTGTCCACCAATGTAAAGTACATTTGAGAAAATTTTATTTTCTGACCATTCTCGATGAAGGGTATCTAATGGTGTGTTAGAAATTACCATTATATCTGCATGCGGTTTTAATGAAGCCATTGCAGTCTTTGCACCTTCTAATGGGGGTAAATTAAATACAGTATTCTTTACTGTTCGATTAACCTCTTCACTCCATTTTAATATTTTAATTAATACTAACCGTTCTTCAGGATCAGAACTATTGATCAAATTCATCAATGATTCATTGCTAAGAATTTTACCTTTTTTGATCCACTGTTTTAATATATTTAATTTAGGGAAGTGGATACCTAATTGTTTCACTCGATCTATTTCTCTAAGATAATTAAATGTAAGAATGAGTGCTTTGAAACGATTTGTTCCACGAGTATTCGAAAATATATTAACGTGGTTCCAAACCAAATGAACTTCGTGCGCAATTGCCGCTAATTCAAAAATCCGAATTAATGATCCAACAAAACAGTCTTTATGCTTGACTTCCATTGAATCAAACACCGTGCCATCAGAATCAATTCCAACAAAATAATCCTTGGTTGGCATATGGTTTTTGAGTGCTTCGAGCGTCAGGTAGGTATGTTTATTATAATTCAATTTTATCTCCACATTCCAACACATTTACAGATTGGTTTGGATACTTTTTTTTTATTTCTTTTTGGAATAATTTTACAGAACCCGTGTTGTTTTTGAACATATCATAATGGTTGGGGATTAATCGTTCTATATTAAGTTTACTGCAAATTTCAGCTAATTCATTCCCATTAATATTACCAATAATTCCCTTATTTTCTCTAAAAGAATCGCGACCGTTTATTGGTGCAAAAAAACAATCAAAACTGAGAGAGGATAATAGGTTATATTGCCCCTCATAGGCTATCCCATCCCCCCAAAAGAACAATAATTACTCCTGCCATTGTACAATAATTGATAGACAGTCTGGTTGGCCCTTTTCATCTATTAGATTATAATGAGCAGCCGGAATCGGTTTAACGGTAAAAGACTTAATTTGACATGTCTCTTGTGGTGATAGGTATGTTGTTCTTAATCCAGAGAAATTAATATTACTTTTTTCGAATGCACCGATTGAACTATAAAGTTGAAAATTTGTGTTGATCCGATTAATTGTCCAGGGATCCATATGATCCACATGGGCATGGGTACATATGATTGCATCACAATTTGTTATCATTTCTGGGTCGAAAGGCGGAGGATATCTCCGACACATGTATTGGTCATTAATACCATTGGGGTTCTCAATGTAATCAGATAAATATGGGTCGATGTAGATCGTAGAGTCGTATGTCTTTAAAACATATCCAGATTGACCAATAGAATAAATGTAGAGTTTATCCTCAGGTATCACCTGCTTTTCAATTTCCTGTAATAAATCCATTTATTTAAAAGGGAACTTCAATCTCACCAACATTATAACCAATTGGCGCTGCGTCAGTATCGCAAATAATTGTTTTAACACCCATACCATTTCTTAAAAGATATTTCATTGGGACATTATTTTTTGAACTCAAGTTTGAAATTACTTTAGTCAGCATTTCACGCTTTTCTTTGCCTAAAACTAGGAATACTAATTGTGGTATTTTTAAAAAGGTTTTCATTGAAATCGCCACTCGGCTAAAAGCATCCTCTGGATTTTTAAAATAATAACTGAAATTTGTTTTATGTTCAACTTTAAATATTCCGGCTGTATGCCCATCGCTTCCCATGCCTAAGATCGCTATATCCGGCAATTTACTTTTTAGTATATGATTTATGTCCGTCATCGCATTTTCAATATTCGTGTCATATTCAGGAAACGGGTTTAATAGTTTTGGTTTTGGATTAGATTTTATTTTATCAACTAATTCTTTTTTAATTAACCCTGTATTGGATTTGAGTGTATGAATTGGCATTACCCTTTCATCCGTGGCCATGATTGTAATATTCCCCCAGGATATATCTTTTTGTTTTGACAGGTTTTCAAAAAATACTTTAGGTGTTCGTCCGCCTGGGAACAATACAAAGGGAGATTGTGCTGCAACCATATTTTTGAATAATGAGGTGGTCAATTCCCCTGCCACCTCCGCGGATTCAGTGATAATTAGTTTCAATGAATTGTCGAAAGGGGTTTAGCCTTGTTTTGCTAATTCAAACTGGAGAGATAAAATGGATGCTTTGAGTCCTTTTTTGATGGATGTGGGTGACTCAATTTTGTATTCAATTGCACTATTTGGTTTTGTATGAAACGGTGATGTTTTATAATGAAGACCAAAATCATTTTCTTTGAATATTTTTTGACTGTTTAAATCTGTCTGGGAAATGATTTCATCCATCAATTGAGAAATGGTTTTTCTTTCATTCCCCATTAAAATTATTTTTCTTTTGTTAAATTTAACATCCATTAAATCTATAGCTACGTTTACAACATCTTTAACAAATAAATAATGACGAATTTCTTCCCCTGTGCCATAATGTTGAATTTCATTTTGAGTTAATGCTTCAAAAATAAGTCGACTAATAAGATTGGTTTGCGTTGCCCCCGGTCCATACACAGATCCTAATTGAAGTATGGTATAGTTTAAACCATGCATTTTATCATAATCTTCAATTAACAGTTCACAGGCTTGTTTTGTCGATTTATATACGCCGCCAAATTGGCTATAGACATACACGCTACTTGAAAAAATAAATCGTTCTACTTTTTCTTTGATACAAGCATCCAATATATTTGAGGTACCTGCAATATTCACCTCAATTGCTTTAGCTGGGTTGTTATTAACAATATCGAGGTCAGTCATCGCTGCAAAATGGTATACAATATCTACACCTTTTGTTACTGTTAAGACTAATTCTTTATCTAAAATTGATCCCTGAATGAATTTCGAATTGGTATGAAGAGATGGGGGTGATTCTGTATCAAATTGAATCACTTCATTTCTCTTATACAAAGCTTTAGTTAAATGACTCCCTAAAAACCCCGATGATCCAAGAATTAGAATTTTTTTATTTTTCATATTAGAATTGTGATAAATACAGTCCAGTTTGTTTGTCAGTTTCTGTTGCTTCAAATATTTTTTCTATTTTAAACCCAGCTATTTTCAATTCATTTAGTAAAAAATCAAAATCATATCGAACAACATGTAAAGGACCAGAAAATTCCTCGAAAATATAACCTTCTGGGTTTATACTATAGTCTGAAACATTTTTTTCAACGAAGGCAGTAAAAAAAATATTCCCATTTTTTTTAATTATTCTTTTAAAATCGATAAAATACTTACGCATTTCCTCAATTTTCATATGTGAAAAAACAGAATATAGATAAATTAAATCCTGACTTTTGCTATCTATTGGAAATTTAAAATCATCCCCAAATTCATTCCCATTCTCATTATACCTTTCATTTTTAATATTGAAATGTATAAAATTAAGTTGAGATGTATTTTTACTTACAAATTTCTTACACCAATCAATGGATGGTCTATGAACATCGATTCCTATATAGTTTATATTGTCAAATATTTTATTTAAACCTATAGGCAAACGGCCAAAGCCACAGCCTATATCTAATATATTATCATTATTTTTTATTCCAAATTCGAATTTTAATCTTTTGGCTTCTAATATAGCTGATTGAAAAAAATAATCATCATCTCTAAACTCTGACCCACACCATCTACGACGCTTTGGTGGTAAATTAATCCCATTAAATTTTACAGAAGATGTAAATGGTAATTTATCTAATAATTGATGAATCTGCGATTTCATAATTTTCTTTCTTCCTTTTTTGACCCCATAAATTCAGGCATAATTTCTTGATCACTTGCTTCAACATTTTTTCCCTTAATTACAGTAAACAAGGTTTTTAGAATTATCATTAAATCTCCTATCAATGAGTTTTGTTTTACGTATTTCACATCCAGTTCAAATTTCTCTTCCCAAGATAAACTGTTTCTACCTGTCACTTGAGCTAAACCAGTAATGCCAGGCTTAACATTTAATCTTTTTATTTGTGACTTATTAAACCTTGGAAGATACTTAGTTGGCATTGGTCGCGGCCCCACCAAACTCATATCGCCCTTGATCACATTAAACAAAACCGGCAATTCATCAATACTTGTTCGCCTTAACACCCGGCCCCAAGGCGTCAGCCTTGTGATGTCATGTTTTGCACTCAAGGAATGACCACTATCCATTGTTCTGAATTTTACCATTGTAAATGGAAAACCATCTCTTCCTAACCGTTCATGGTGAAAAAAGATGGGGAATCCCTGCGATATAACACTGATAACCGCTGTAACTAATATTATCGGAGATAAAATAATTAGTCCGATCATACTTGCTAAGACGTCAAATAATCGTTTGATCAATCGCAAATCCTTTTTGAGCCATGCCAATCAATAAACTTCCAAAACCTAATCCGCCTGTAATGGAATAAAGGGACTTTTGGAATAGACTGTAATCCCTCACTTGTCCCCATGTTTTGTCTGTATTTCCGCATGTAAATACCATTTTACTATCCAATTTAAAATCTTTGAATAAACGACTGATCGTTTTTTTACTAAAGGCCCTCAAATGCATGGGTGGTTGAATAAAGCCATAATCGTAGGATAATTTGGACGAAATTTTCCGCAATTTTGATGTGAGTGAATTTTGGTTTGGTAATTCCAAATGAACAATTCCCCCGGGTTTTAGTCGAACCATTATGCTTTCCATAAATGAAATGGGATCTTCAACATGTTCAATTACCTGGTAAGCCATAACCACATCATATTGACCATTAAGAGAATCGATAGAATGATTTGAAATTGGAATTCGATTCTTTTCTCCAAATTCTTTCCAGTAAGGATTAATGTCAATTCCAGTCCATGAAACATTGGATTTTTGCCATGGTCTGTAAAAAACACCTGGCCCGCAGCCCACTTCTAATACGTTTTGGCATTTTCTATTCAAGATAGATTCATAAATGACTAATCTTTTTTCAGTATATTTCCTGGCCAAAGCATTGGTTTTATGAAAGGCATTGGCCATCATTTCAATTCCTTCCATATGGACAGGTGAAGAATTCCCTCCAGATTCTTTTTCAACCATTTGGGCGCAATAATCCAATCCGCATTGATTACAATGAATCACGGGGTACGCTCCCCAAAAAAACTTGTTCAATGCATCTGAGCCCGAACAGACAGGGCAGGATTTATTATAATTCGTCATTATACAAATTCTCTGAGTATTTTAGGCGCTATCAATTACAGTTTCAAATTTTTGAAAATTAGTATTTACGTCAAACTGATGGGATAACTGGCGAGATGCTTTTTTCATTTGATTTAGTGTTTCATCATTTGTTAATACATCATTTAATATTTTTGCTGCTTGAGATGAATTGTTCTGGGGTATTATAAATCCCGCGCCACTTTCTTTTAATAGGTCTGCCTGCCATCCTCCATAGTTAATCATAATGGGTTTCCCCGCTGCCAAACCATCAAAGAATTTATTTGCAGAATTATGTCCCATTTCAGGTAAATCTATAAAGAAAGATGTGGTAATCGTTGCGGCGGAAAGAAGATCGGGCATTTCATTCTTGGGTAAATACCTTTCCATGAATAATATCTTATTTAATAGATTATATTTTATGGATTGTTTTTTAATTTTTTCCCCTTCAAATCCATCCCCTGTCAATAAAAAACGAACATTGGGATTAATTTTTTGTATCTCTTTTGCAATTTCAACAAGATAAATTACTCCATTTACCCGACCAAAAACACCGGTATAAACGATGAGTGGATGATTAGAAATTCCCGGATAGTTTTTCCTAAAATTAATCCCCTTTTGATCTGAAACTTTAAAGTTTTTTCTATCACTTAGGTTCGTCACTACAGAAATTTTATTACTGGGGACCCTTTCTTTCAACACAGAATTCATTCCTATTGACAATGCGATCACCTTTTCAGATCCTGTATAGGCTTTTTTTTCAAGAAATTGTGCTATTTTAATCATAATTGGAGATTTTAGCGCCCCAATGGCTATGGGTAACTGAGGCCATAAATCTCTGACTTCAAATATCATTTTTGCCCTTTTGGCTCGTTTCAACCATAAAGCAGGAATGGCTATAGTCAAGGGTGTACTGCTGGCAATTATTAAATCATAATTTAGTTTATGGCCAATAATAAAAGTAAACCAAACATATCCCAAGTAGGCCCATATCCGTCTTAAAAAGTTCATTTTATTTGCATAAGGAATGGGCGCCCAATACACATTGATTCCGGATTCGTTTGTGAATGATAATTTTGATTTTCCCTGCCAATTTGTTGTAACCATGTGAACGGTATCTCCCCGAGCCACTAACCGTTTTGCGAATTCATATGAACGCGTCGACCCAGGCATGGAAGGCGTATTGAAATATTGATGTAAGTATAAAATATTCATTTTTTTAAGTAAGTCGATTGGATATAACGATGAGACTCTCTGGCTTTTTCAAATAATAACTTATTATTTGTTTGTCCTGTATTTGCGTGTTCATGATGTATAATTTTTAGTTCGGGATAATATGTTATTGCGGCGCCAATCTTTTTGGCAATTTCAGCCACGGATAGTTCTTCTCCATACAAATCAAAGTTGTCATCCAACCATCCGCCTTTATTAAAAAAATCTGACGAGAAAAGAATGGCTGATCCATGAATTGCGTACACTTTTTTTGCTTGATCACTATTTTTTGATTTTTTGGTCCAACCGATTTTTCCCCAAAATTTTTTTGATTCCAAAAGACCTCTTGACCCTGAAAATGATATAAAATAAAGCCACCAATACAGACGCTCCCTCCAGGATAAGGGCTCTGTCATGAACGGATTTAAACTCTCGTTGGTATTGTTTAAGATTTTAGGGCCAATAATCGGAAATTTGATTGGATCAATTTTATTTAATTTTTTAAAAAAATCCTCATCCGGGAATGTAATATCATTATTACACACCATTACCCAATCGGGATAATCTATTGATGACGCTTTTAGATTGGATAATACCTGCTTTGCTGCAGGCCAATAGTAGCGGTTTTCATTAAATGGGAAAATGTCCATATTTAGTTTAATTGAATCGCTTAGGTTATTCAACTTTGAGGTGGTTTCAGTCGAACATGCATTATCTGCAATGGCCACTTTCAAGGATTCTGGTAGAGAACATTGTATCAAGGATTGAATCAACGATTCTGTGGGTGCAGTATCCCCGTAATTAACTGTTATAAGCCAGAGATTCATTTTCGTGAAAAACGTAGTGGGAAAAAAATGACAATCCAAGAAAACAATATACTATTATAATGGAAAATACTAATCAAGGGCGAATATAAGGTAAAAGCATAAAAAATTGAAATGGGCAGTGTGTTGATGATAGTGCCTGAAATTCCACGCTGGTAACTCAATTGTAAGTAAAACCCAACGATAAATGCAATCAAAATCGAGCCGGGAATTGAAAAATCAATGACCAATCCCCTTAGCGCGGTGAAGATATTGGTTGAAATCCCTAAAGAGATATTTGCAGGATCATAAAAGCCTAATGATCTTTCCATGACTCCCAGCAGATTGAATGGACCCGCAAAGGTTGTTAGGCCTCCACTTAAATTTGGGCTATCTATTGTACCAATCCATTGGGTAAATGCGGCTAAATATCCAAAAAAATATGCACGAATTCTATCTATTAATAAATCTATAATAATGGAATCCATTCCCTGACGCAGCCATTGAATCAAAACAAAAAAAGCAGTAAACCCAAGTATGAGGCCCCCACTACTTATGGCTATTTTTAAATATGGTTTTTTCTTGTTAAAATGTGGATCATTGATCATGGCACCACTCATCCAAGCGGAAAAGAATAAAACGAGCCCCAATAAAATACTGGTCCGAGCACCTTCGATTATGCCTAAAACCAGTGCCAATAATAAGGGCATGACTGTTAGTGCCTTCATTTTAAAAGAAATTTGTCTCACACTTAATAATAATCCCCCTAATAGATTCGCCGGATAAATACAATAGAGGCTATACTTGATTATAAAAGGATAATTGATATAACCACTATATCTATCAACAGCGATCAAGTTGGGTATTGAAACCCAACCCATTGAATAATATCCGAAGTTATATGTGTCTAAGGCATGGCGGAATAAGAGAATCACGCCCCCAAAGCTAATGAGAATAAGAACCCAAAGTGGACGGAAAAGATGAGACGGGTTTGTCTTATTCGGTTCATTAGATACCAGATAGTCAATTGATGGTGGTTTGTAGGCAATTACTGACCCGGCGGCACAGGCCATGGACAAAATAGCAATAAACCATATCCCCAGTAGGTCCACCTTAAATTCGGGTGCAAAAAGTAAGGGAACTATGAGAAAAAAAGACCAAGAAATGGCAAAAAATGATCCGGGTGATAGCCATGTTCCGGTTATTTTCCGAGCCATTAAGGCAGATGCAAGTATTGTGATTACGGGAAATATTATCATCAATCAGTTCTTTGACTTTGTCATGGCGATCATAGAATAAATGCCCGTTAGAATACAATAAACCAGGGCTGAACCAAAGGCTGTGTTTGCTGTCGCCTGTACGCCAAGATGAGGAATGTATATACTATTCCCAACCATATTTATGAATAACGATATAATAAGGAAAACTACCATAATATGTGTCTTCTCTTTTAATTCTAGCATTTTGTGGGTGAGAAATGAAAATTGCCAGAGGAACCCTGCAGATAGTAGGGGTATGATCAGGGTTTTGTGTTGGTTACTCATTTGAGGAATAGCCAAATGAATGATATCAAAAATAACATTTTCAAACATCCACATTATAAAAAGCAAAATGGTTACGAATCCAATCATTATACCCACTCCCCATTTAATTGTCTGAATGGCTTCTTGTTTTTTTGATTCATTCCACAGATTCATGATTCGGGGATGAAGGGCTAAGGTCAGGGGAAAAATAGTAATGGAAAATATCCGGGTGAGCAGCTCCTGTATACCGGCATAAACGCCCAATGTTTCACCGGGTAAATATAGGTTAATAAAAAATCGATCCAAAAAAGGGAAGGCCAATCCTGCTGCGAACCATATTGATAAGGGTCCCCCATAAAAAAACCATTTTTTTATCCGTATTTTACCTGTCTTTGTTTGTTTCGATACATCAGTAATGAAATGTTTCACCACCTTCTTTTTTAACCCAAATATTATAGTCATTAATAAAAATGATAACCCCACCCCCATAAGAATGGAAAAGCTATTTTTTTGAAATAGAAAAAATAGACCCAGTGGAATTGATAATGCCAATATTGATTGACCCAATGTGAGCCAAATGACCTTTTTGGGCTCCAGTTTGGCTTGGAAAAAGGTTTTTATATAATTGAATCCACCGATAGAAATAATACTTATGATCGAGATTCCCCATAATTGTATTGAATGGGGTTGAAAAAGACTCAACACAGAAAAAATAATCATACTGATTAACCCAGAGTAAGTGAATGCTCTAATTTGTCCGGCTTTGTAATCGTCAAACGTATTGTCTTTTGAATAATATCTCAATTGGGCATGATTTAACCAGCCAAATCCAATGGCGACTATTAAATACCATTGAGAGAGGAGGAAACTATATTGGCCATATTGTTCTGCGCCAATTATTCGCATAAACAAAATAACGGATGCTAATCCTGCGAACCCGGGAACGGTTTTTGACACCGTATAAAAAAAAGTTTCTTTTAAGAGTATTCTTTTGGGAATCATTGGATACGGGTAAGATGTAGGAGATTTAAAAGTTTGTTGAACCCATCATGGCAAAGGATCCCTCTTTTCTTCCTTCCCATAGCCTTCATCCCTAGTGTAGACAAGCTTTATAAGGGAGGATTGTATGGGTTCTGTTCAAGATAGTTTTCTCGAAAATAGATTGTAAATATGCCCATAAATATCCCAAAAAATAGTGAAAGTATTACACTTAATCCTCTTCGGGGTCGAGTTAATTTTTCGGGGATATTTGGCCCATCTATCTGCTGAACCATATCATTCCTTTCAACCTCATCAATTTTTGCTTTTTCATACTGTGTCTTCAAGGTAACATAAAGGCTATTTTGAAGATCCCGTTCTCTCCCCATTTCCTGAACGCGCATTTGAAGAGATGGGGATGAAGATAAATTGCGATTATACTCTCGAAAATTTCTCAATTCTTTCTCCATTTTATTCATTTCACCCGATACGCTTTTTAGTCTTTCTTCAATGAAAAGGCGTTTTTGCCTTACCCTATTTGTTCTTAACTGATTTTGTATTTGACCAGATTTTTCAATCAACCTTTTTGATAGTTGTGCTGCAAATAATGGTTCAAATGATTCCACGGATATGGTAACAACTGGAGAGAGACGATCCTTAGATATCTTTATCATTTTTCGCAAATTGGTTATGGCACGGTTTGTACGGTCCTTTTCCTCATATTTAGAGAGGTTATGCTCCTTAATTAAAATATCTAAAAGTGAAATTTCGCCGTATTTTTTTGTTGAAAATGATTCAGGAAGAATAGTTGAAAGCAAATTACTGCTTTGGACAATTTCAGGATATACCTCATCCCATGGCACTGTACCACCCATGGATAATGGAATACTTATCCCAAGTTGGGCAGCAACGCCTGAAAAACCACTGGAACTGGACCCATCTTCAGAAATGGGTAATACTTTAGCGATGGATGTGTACACAGGGTTCGCTATCCAAAACACATAAATACTCATTAATAATGTTGTCAGAATTGGTAAACCGAAAAGGACCCTCACATTTTCTATTAAGATTCTTTTTGTTCGTGGCCACGAAAATTTTCGGGAATTTATTAAAATTTCTTTTTGGGTTAATAAATCACCAGAAACTAACTCACGATTAGACTCATCAACTTTATTTATCTCTTTAGCGTTTAAAATCTCTGATGCGTATTTCATTAAATGTTTCGGAGGTATTTCTCCTGTTTTAATCCAACCAGACAAGGTTTGGGGTGTTACATCAAAATATTCCGCTACTTGATAATTACGGCGAAAACCAAAATGGCGCATGACTTCCATGACCACCTCTTCGGCTGAATGTGATTGATTCGTCATGAATTAATCATTATTTGGTTTTATTGTGAAATTCCTTCTGCATTGGTTCCGACTAAATAAATATCAAATAAACTGGCACCAAAGGATTTCGTTGAACCTACAAAAACAAGGTTATTCTGGGCAGTTTCAAATACAGACCAGCCCCAATCATCATTATCATAGGTTCCATATGCATATGACCAAATAATATTACCCTTATCATCTATCCGAACCATAAATGCATCTTCATCGTAACCAGTAGCTACCTGCCGACCGGAAGATCCGACTAACACGATATCACCCTTTTCAGTCTCCGCAGCACTAAATCGATGATAACTTTTACCATTGGCGGCGAAAGATCTTTGCCAATCTATATTTCCTTCCATATCCATTTTGGCAATTTTTGGTTGGTATACTCCGGGCTCAGCCAAAGAGTTTGCGGTTGAACAAATATAATAATTCCCGTTATTGGTGTTAAGGATACTATATATGGTTTCTTCCATTTGGCCTTCTTCTAAAAATTCCTTTTCCCACAATAATTTCCCCTCTTTATCGGTTCGGAGAACTAAGCCATTTTTAGACCCTTGACTATATCTGTTTCTGCTACCAACGGCTAAGAACCCTTCATCAGGTAGTTGAATTATATCATAGGCCCATTCATGGTTAGGGAATGCAGGGTTCCCATGTCCTTTTTGCCAAATCATATTCCCTTCCTGATCAATTTTAATCAAATAAACATCTGTATTGCCAGAAGAAATCCCCGGACTGTTGGAATGGCCTGCAATTACATATCCGCCCCCTTTAATTTCAATCACCGCTTCACCCACATCCCACATGCCGCCGCCATAGGTTTTTTCCCACATGGTATTTCCGTGGAAATCAGTCTTCACAGCATATACCTGTTGTTCATTTCCGAATGACCAGGTATGACCCACGAATAAGAAACCACCATCTGAGGTTGCTATAACATCATATCCATCTTCATTACCGTCGCCGCCGAAGCTTTTATGCCATTCTACCAGTCCTCTTGCATTGGTTTTAATGGCCCATAAATCTGTTTGGCCATTAATTTGGGGTGAGCGGGTACCCACGACAATAATACCATCATCAAATGGAGAGTGGGCTGCATTCCAGCCATAATCGTACCCTTGGGTGCCAAAGCGTCTTGAAAAGCCCGGAGGTGTTTCTCCGCGCCAGTTATACCCTTTGCCAATGTCTTCGCAGGATAATAGAAAAAGAAGACCTATTAGAAATTTATAGTAATATTTGTTCAATTTAGGCATTTTGGTAGGCCAATTTCCCTATCAAATTTTTAGAAAAATGAATCGTCCAGTTGACCCGCCGCCTGCCAAGTCTTCTTAAAAATAGGGCTGAGATGGGTGACTTTTCGAATTGATTTTTCTTCATGTTTTTGGGTTGGTAATATCATCTATTATTTTGCAGTATTGGCTAAAATTGCAATTGATACCAAGGTTGTAACCAAACTGCTAATCTGCTGGAAACGATCTGGTTTGACACTTTGTTCAGACAATGGTTTCTCGCTTACACGAATGATACTCCCTGGCAAAATCGAAACATTACTGCGGGTATTTATTCTAGATGCTTCCCCATATGGCGTAATGTAAATAATATGTTTTTTATCCCCATGGGTGGTTAATCCACCGGCAAAACTGAGGTAATCCTTGGCAGAAATATTGGCAGACCATGCCATATTCCCGGGATTATGCACCTCCCCTTCCACCTTAACCGTACCTACTATGGGTTTGGCGATTACTGTATCCCCTGGGGTGAGGACTAAATCACCGGTTTTTGACCCAAACATAAGTGTATCTCTTTTTACAATAACATTGTTGATGTCAGAAGATGTTTGAAGTCCTCCGGATCGGGAGAGAATAGAATTAAGGGTTTCCCGGTTGTTAATAAGGGGATAAACACCAGGAGAATTGACGTCTCCCTTTACCACCACCATTTTGATGGGTGTAAATTTTTCATAAAGGTGAACTGATAAATAATCTGATGGTAAAAATATAAAATTATCATTTTCGGAGAAGGGAAACTGATGGGGACTCTGAATTCCATCTGTATGGGAACGGCGTACTAACTCTACATCTTTTATATTATTCCGGTCTACATGAACAATCTTAAGGATTGTATCGAAAGATAATCCCTCTATCCAAGGAATCTTTTTTAAGGGCCTATTATTAACTGAAATGGAAATAGATTTAATCTGCATTGACCTTTTCGGAAAAATAAGGCTATCCCCATTCATTACTGGCGTTGAGTCAAATTGGTTTTTTGATACATAAATATTCGGAGTACCAAATCTTGCAATGATAACTTGGTTGCTTCCATTTCGATTTATACCACCGGCATACTGTAATACAGAATTAATATTATTTTTATTGGTTGTTTCGAAATAGGCCGGTATCAACACAGCGCCGGTAACCGCAACTGTTTCTCCCCTTGGGGGTACGACTATGACATCGTTATCGAGCATTTGTAATGATTTTGAAAGACCATTCCCCGTTATGAGTGGATATAGATCCATGGAATCAATAACGCTTCCTTCCCTTTGTACCATTATATTTCTCAAAGAACCGGTTTCAGTGACGCCACCAGCTAATACCAAAATATTTGGGATACTCATGGAAGGATTTACCACATAATTACCAGGAAATTGGACGTGACCGGCGACTGTAATATTAATGTTTTTTACTTTACCAATTGAAAATTCTAAATAAGTTAATGGAGGTTCTGAATTCAGGCTGGCATAGACTTTTCCAAATCTTTTATTAATATATATCTTTGCCTCACTTGCGGTTTTTCCGCCCAAGTATAAAAGTCCCACATTTTTTATAAATACGGTGCCGTCTCTTTCCAGCATTGCCCGTTCATGCTGTTCCGCCTGGCCCCAAACAGAAATAATAATTTCATCTCCATATCCCAGGACATAATTGGCACTAACATTGGCATTATCAATAAACTGAATGGAGTCTCTCAAAGAAAAAAAGTTATACCCAAAATGCTGCAATGGGGGAATGCTGTCCGTTGAAAGAAGCAGTCGATTTAATTGGTTCAAATCTTTCTGGATTACCTTCATTTTTTCCCTATAATATTTGGCCATATCACCAGGATCAATCAACAGTCGCACAGGTCCATCGTCGGAATCTTTTTCAGATTCCAATCCTTTTTTGACGACTTCATTCGCCTGCTGATCCGCTTTGAGTTTGTCATATGTATTCATAAACCGTTTTAACTCTTCGGCGGATTGGGCGAAAAGAACACTTCCGAAGATGAATATGAATAATATTCGGGTAATCCGTATGTATTTATTGAGAATCATTTGAATAAATTTAAATAATATTCTGATTAATCGACAATGTTAAATTTTTATAATTTTTAGTCAGAGAAATGATGGGTGAAATCAGAAAGTAGATTGCAGATTATTGATTAATGATTATGGATGCTGGACTATTGGAAGTTGTAGGATAAGGCGCTGAAAGAAGATAAAGTATACAAGATAATAAGGGAGTCTTTTTTTATTGCTTGAAAGATTTGGAAACGATTAAAAATTGAGTGTTTTTGATAGAGAGATGGTGAGGGTGTTGGTTTTTCGGGTGTTTGCCAGAATCCCCTCTGCTGCATCGATCTGATTACCCTGGGCATCAACATAAAAATAATCTGGGAAGCCTAAAAAAGCCTCAAACTGTTTTTCGTAATAAATACCAAACCAGATATCTTTATATTTATAACGTGTATCTAGACGAAATTCCATTTTGACTTCTGCAGGGCGATGGGATACAATGCCATGACGCTCGTAATTCAATGCAGGAATTACCATGAGCTTGTCTGATAAATAACCGGCATAAATATACCAATCATCAGAATCGCCGCCCGAATGACCGGCCCATCTCCTTCCTTTATATGAACTATAATCGTATAATCCTCTTGAATACCATGCAGGTGTTCCGCCAGCACCCCGGTGCCTGATGGTATAGGTGAGCATTAGGTTTGACCATTCAAAACCGTACAGCCAGTTTTTTAAGTTTCCTACGCCGTAATCCCGTACACCAATAACTGTAGCCATGGTATGATCGGGCTGGGAAAGAAAATCGGCGAAATACATGCGGTTATCATTAAACCCAACTTCCGCATACAATTTAACATTTCTTTTAGGGAGTGTTATGGAAAAATAACCTGAAAGGGTCTGATCCCAAACATCGTGGCCGCCCACGGTATAGTCATTATCCATTAAATTACTGGTAAAAACACCCTCAAACACCAATATGCTGGCATCTCTTGCGGTCCACACATAGCCGCCAGATGATAAAACGCCGCCCGAGAGATAGTTTCTACTAAAACCCGCTGATATAATAACAGGGCCATACCAAGTCAACTGGCCATTTAAGGCTGTTAAATATTTTGCTTCGTAACCAGATCTCTCATTTAATCTGGCAAAAGTGTATAGACCATAAAACCCAAATGTTCCAATTCTTATTTCCTGAATGGTTCCTAAAATTTGAGCGGGAAGCGGCTGGGTGTTATTCGTCATTTGTAAACTGGAATGTATTCCAGGACCCCACCAGCGATTCCCCTCGTGCCAACCAAATCCCAACCCTTTATAATGTAGAAAAGCCAAGAAATTTCGAATGCCACTACTCACGGGTTTTTGGGTGCCGACCAAGGGGCGATCATTTAATACTGAAAAGGTGCCTCCCCTGTTAATGCCATCTACGGATAAAAATTTATTCGGCATTAAATACGGTTCCGCCATGAAAGAAAAATATGGACTGTTGAATGCTATTTGGACTGAATTAAAACCGGCAATGCCTTTTGACACATAACGGACATCCATATTTTCCTGATTCGGGGTATTATCGTTATAATATCCTTCACTCCTGAATGTGACAGAAAAGGACATTGAATCGGTATTAAAAAACAAGGGGCGAAACATGTTTGACTGGATAGGAATATGACCCTCAAATTGGGATTTTTCACTCAGCAAAAGGTGAAATGGGTCGGCAGGGATGTGTCCTTGTGCCTTTGCACAAGGAAGATAAAAGATAAAAGATAGAAAGATAAAAGAAACGGCCCTAATACGGGAAGCGCGTTTTATTATTTTGGGTTTGGGGATATGTATCATTTCACAGTTGAATAATTAAATATCTATGATTAATCCTTGGGAAGTTAATACGTCTTTTCTATTTTTTTAGGCGCGTTTATTTTAAGATTAAAGAGATGAGATATTAGAAAGAAGACAGACGTGATGAGTGATGAGTTAGAAGTTATCAGAAGACAGATAGCAGATTTCAGATTATTAATTTTAGTCAATGAAAGTCAATTAATTAGAAAAAGGCTCTGAGCTGTTTTGAAAAGGAAGATATATCGCTGGAGTGAAGGTGCCCCAATTTTTTAATAATAATTGAAGATAATATTGTGGCAAATTTCATGCGAACCAATGTGGGTTTCGGTAAATTTGACAACTCCCAATTGAGTATTGAATAATAACCCTTACGACTTAAATCATCTAGTTTACTTGTCATAAATGCAATAATTACATCTGATCCTTCGCTATTGTATTGATCTGGCGATACAACAAGCCCCGGACGCTTTTTTGTTTGTTTTAGATTTGTAAATGGGAAGGGGACAAGTACAATATCCCATTGTTTATAACTCGTTGTAGACATCGTCCTCCGGATTATCCCATTCTTCAAAAGATGGTTCAGATATTTTCATCATGTGGATCAAACTATTATCAGATAATTCATCACTATATTTTTTTCGGTTCTTCTCCAGATAGTCATCTATCCAACTCTCCACCAAATTACTGATCGTTGTTTCCTCCAGGGCGCTAATTACCTTTAGGAGTTTTCGTTTATTGTCTTTAATCCTGATGCTTAAAACACTCATATATTTATCCTACTTGTCGTTTTTACTACTATTAATTTAATAGTTTCTTTGTTTTTCACCAAAACAATTCTCTCGTTTCAAAACAGATCCTTCATTTTATGGATATCCCCCCAGCCCCAGCCCTCGTCTAATTTCAAACGGCGGATAAACTTTGGGAAGGGATTACTTCGTCGTCGCAAGCGTCTCCTCGTAATGACATTAATAAGGATAAAAGATAAAAGGAGAAATCAGAAAAAAGAGATCAGAAGTCAGATAAATTATTAAGGATTTTGGATCCCCCGACTACGTTCCAAGAACTACGGCGGACAAGTTTTTAATATTGAGTTTCACATCCTTTATATAGCAGCAAAGCGGCCTCCGAGTTAGAATTGCCTTATTTCACAAAAGAGCAACCCATTTATTTATATCCCCCTACCCCCTTTAAAAAGGGGGATTTTTAGGTGCTCTTTTTGAAACCCCCAACTAGGTTGGAAGGGCCCGTCATCAAGATGCCGGGCAGGCGGATAATTTCCGGGATGACAAATGTGAGGGTGAATCCCTCTTCGATAAATCTACGAGGGACAAGAAAGATAAATGAAACAAGATGGTCATATCGATCAAGGAACTGGATATACTAAATAGATAATCAAATGCGTTCTTCTATCGCCAATATTATTTATAACATTTTTGTTAAATCAGGGACTTTGGCAACCAGCTTTTTATCTAATGTAACCAATGGAACCTCATTTGCTGCGGCCAAAACAATATATGTAGCATCGTATCCACTAATTTTATATTCGACTGATAGCGCTAATACATCCTGACTTGGAATCGTATAGGTGTTCTCTCCAAAATATTCAAAAGCATTATTTAATATCTTTTTCGCATCAGACATATCCATTCCCCCATGCTTTACATAGGTGGATATTACATTTGTCATTTCATGGATCCAGAGATCTGGAACATGCCAATAGGGGTCAGAGTTATAAAGCGCCCTTGCTTTTTTACTATGACTTCCGGATATAAATAAATGAATAATTATATTTACATCTACAACAATCATTTTCGACCATTTTGCTTTGCATCATCAATAAACTTATTGGTTATTTTAAATGCACCCAGATATGGCTCAGGGCATTCACGTATTTTATCCGCGCCCTGTAAGCTTTCTTCTAAAATGGCATATATTTCTTTGCCGACACTTCTATGGTGAATTTTGGCCTGTTTCTTTAATTTGTTTTTAATTTCTTCTGAAATATCTCTAACTAATATATCCGGCATAATAACCTCGTGGAATCTTCTTTTAAAGTGATATCAATATTATATCATATATATACAATTTACAAGCGTTTATTCTGGTCAGAAGAAAGAAGTAATGAGTAAGAAGAGACCAGAAAGCAGAAGTCAGATGATTAATTATTAATTAATAATTTTGGATTATAGGTTACACACACCTTCGACCAGTCGAAATCCCCTCTATTTTTATTGACCCCATCTCCGCCTACGTCTTGCCTATCTGTCTACATATACATTACGACAGACGAAGGAGGGACAGATACATCAATACGCTGTTACGATGTACAAGAAAGAAATTTATATCTAAAAAAAAAGGCGAAAAGTCGGTTAAATTCAATATAACCGTGGCAAAAAGAACCAAACTTTTCTTCTTATTCTTGCCCATTATTCTAATGGCATCAGGCGGATACGACCACGGGACCTCAGCGGGAAAAGGAAATTGGGACATTTCCCTGACCTGGAACCCCTTCAACTATTTCGAACAAGGACAATCTTATGTGGTTTTAGGATATGGTTTGACTAAGCGGTTAGATATCCACGGCTATTATAGTGTAACCCATAACGGTGGTGATAACTACTATGGCGGACTTTCTTACCAGTTCTTGGATACCCCATTCTTAGATTTATCCACAGCTGTTGGGATGAGAGCCTATACGGATAACAGTAATTTGCATTTGTTTTTACCTCAATTACTATACACATTGAAGCTAAGTGGAAGGATACGTGTGGGGGGGAGTTTGGTAGATATCAGAAGTATATCCCTCTTCGATAACTCAACGAGGGACAAGGATACTTCGACAGGCTCAGTACAGGGGAAGTTTGGGGTGACAAAGGATGTGTTTTTGATGGTGAATATATTTGAAAATAAAAAATATAAAATAGATATTACCGCCGGAGGGTTTAACCCGGTTTTATGGGAACCAGAAGTGGGAGATTGGTATCCAACCTATAGTATAGATATAAAAATTAAATAAAGGAAAGAAATTAGAGGTCAGATAATAGATTTCAGAAATTGAACCATAAATATCTGAAACTTGAGTTCATAATTTTTAATAAGCCTTAGGAATGCGGAAAGTGGCCATCTGCCAAATGGTAATGGCTATGATTTTGATATCCAACCATAAAGACCAGTTTTCTAAATACCAAATGTCTAATTCTGTTCGATTTGTCATGAGGTCTAAATCATCAGTACCGCCTCGGTAGCCTTTAATTGCGGCATAACCCGTGATACCGGGCTTTACAAATCGTCTCATGCGATAATGGTTAACATGTTCTGCTAATTCACGATCTTCACCTACCATATGGGGGCGGGGGCCTACGGTGCTCATCGAACCCATAAGTACATTCAAAAACTGGGGATATTCATCTAAATTCGTTTGTCGAAGTAATCGTCCAAACCAAGGAACCCTGACATCTCCTTCTCTTGTCTTTTCCGACATTCCCTCCTTTGCTACTTTCGCTTCATTTAAATCGACCATTGTACGAAACTTATAAAGGGGAAATACTTCCCCATCTCTACCTATGCGTTTTTGTATAAAAAAAAGGGGGCCGGGTGATGAAATCATCTGAATCAATTTTACAATAAGCGGCAACCAGGATAAAACTATAATAATCGAACAAATAGCCATTATAATATCAATTGATCGTTTTATAATACGGTTACCCAGATAAAGGAGGGGCTCTTTTCTTACATCCATGACGGGGAATCCACCCATGATATCCAACCCTGCTTTTCGCCCTGTAGTAACATCCATATTGAGCAATAGTTTTAATCTAATCCCATACTGGTCACAAAAACTGCTTACTTTTTTGGATATATTTTCATCCATATCCCTGAGAAATACTAAATCAATCTTGTTTTGTGAAATAATATGTTCAAATCCTTGGTTTATTTTATTTATATCATCGATTTTATTCGAGATATGATACCCATAATGCAACCCATCCTTTTTTAACTTTTCGAAATCATCATCGTTAAACAACGAGCCAATGAGCAATACACTCCTAGTATTCTTACCACTCAAGCGGTATCTATGAAAAAACTCATATTTAAGTAAACTATAAATAAATTGAAATATCATTACAATAAGTAAAAATTGAATAATATCATTTATGAATGTAAAAGACAAAAACCCTAAGGTTGTAAAACCAAAATAAAGGGAAGAAAATATGGCGAATGTCTTGGCCTGAGGAAGCAATGCTGCAACCCTTGAATGGGTACGGGGAGCACGATAAGATCGGGAAAATAAAGAAGGCAATGCCCAGATTATACTGATAACCAATAAGTCAATTCCTACATTGGACAAATAAATGCCTTTAGTAAATAAAAAAATAGCCGCCAAAATAAATAATTCGGACAGAAAGAAAAAAGGCAGGACAATACGATTATAGCGTTCTTGGAACATTTAAGATATTAATGAGGAGTGTGATATATATCTAATACCGTATTTTTTATAATAATTGATTGTACTCTTGACTTGATAGAAGAAATTAATTGAAAGTGGGTTGGTCGCCCCAGCTCTAATAAAATGGTGTGTTGATGTTGCATCAGGATGATAAGATATTTTCCATTTATTTTTCCACATTCTTTTGCAAATATCTATATCTTCACAGTATAAGAAAAAATTAGTAGAATCAAACATTCCTATTTCCCGCAATGCTTTTGCTCGTATCATCATAAAAGCACCTGTTAGCCAGTCAACATCTATTGTTTTATTATGATCAAAGTCTCCCATAAGGTAATTAGAATAAAGATTATTAATAATCAAATCTAACCGCAATGCTCTTCCGATAGAAGCTAACGGCGTTGGAAATCTGCGGCAAGAGCTTTGGATGGTGCCATCAGTATTATATAACATAGGGCCGGCAATACCAACATCTTCATTGCTATCCATATATTTTTTCAATTTATTTATAACATTGGAATGGCATTCCACGTCCGGATTGATTAAGCAATAATATTTAAAATTACTCCCTTGCTTATTTACCCCATTATTAATATTCTCCGAAAATCCAATTGCCCTTTTATTATTAACAATTATTGTTTTAGGGAAATTGCTATTAAGCCATAACACTAATTTTTGATCAGGTAAGTTATTAATTAAAAGCAAATCACTATTAATATCATAGGGAAGATTATTTATTGACCTTATCGCTTCTTTTACAAGTTCACCATGCCTATGGTTTATTATAATATATAATATTTCCCTCATACAACTCAAAAAAGGGTTTTGCCATTAAACTGAAATAAATTATGCAATCTTCTTTTGTGAAATTTCCTAACAAAGGCTATAATATTTTTATTGTGATAAAAATCATTTTTATACAAAGTATTATGCATAAAACCATAAGTATAATAAAATCCATTTAAGAAATATGGTTTTTCAAATACTGTTTTTTTTATTGCCTTCAAAAGAAAAAATATTAGGCTGTACCTAAAATAAGCATCATAGTACCCCTTTAAATAATTTTCTTTGCGAAACCCAGCTACACTATCAATCGGTTTTAAATGAATAGCGGAAAATGGCAATATTTTTGTACTATATCCATAATATTGTGCTTTCATGTTGTCAATAAAATCCCATCCTTTAACTGGCTCAAAAGGGGATATTTTTTCAAAACAATCAATACGGTAGACTTTATTTGCACCTAACGACAATTCTGGATGGTGTTTTTTTTCCGACTTCATGGTTTTAACTTCAATAATATTTGCCGAAGCTATACCAAGATTATTATCATTTTCAAATGCACTAATTATTCGACAAAAATAATCGCTTTCAAACTTTAAATCAGCATCTAATTTGCAGATTAAATCAACTTTGTTATCTACTAAATTTTTATAACCATAAATAAAAGCGTTTACAACATTTGCGCCTGGTAGTCGATATTTATTCAGATTTTTATTCTTTATTAATTTTATAAAATTATTATTTTTTGCATACTTATTAATTATAAAACTCGTTTTGTCTGTAGAGTTATCATCTACTATAATCCATTCCTTAGGTAATATTTTTTGTTTTAGAACTGAGCATATTGTTTCTTCTATATATTTTTCTTCATTCTTTGCTGGGGTTATAATCGAATAATTCATCTTATAACCAAATTAGTTGCCATACTTTTCATAAAGTAGTGACTACGTATATTATACAATCCAACAGCCCAAATCATAAAAACAAAAAAACATGACCTATCATCATTTATCCAATCACATTTTAGTGAAAATAATAATAAAACGACAAATGATATAAAATAAATAACAACATTTGTTTTACCCAAGGAATTAGATAAAATATAGGCATACATTATTAATAAAAAGATAAATCCTAAAAATCCAATTTCATAAGACAGCAATCCAATTTCATTAATCATTAAATGGGGATCTATTTTTCTATACATACTACCTTTAATGTCATTAATCTCCGATCCTTTGCCTATTCCACTACCAAAAAACATAGTATCATTTATTGAATAAACTTTTTTTAATATCTTTAATCTCTCGTCTTCAACTTGTTTATTTTTACCTATGTAAATATTAATCGCCCTCATTGTCCTAATATTTAAATAGTTTTCTAAGGATCCAATCCCAACTGTAAAAGCAATTTTATTTAGAAATGTTATAAAAAATATAACAGTTATTACTATGGTAGTAATAGAAACAACAGATAGTTTTAGTATTCTTACAAACTCGCCTTTTTTAAATCGGATATAACCCAAGTAAACAATTAATACCCCAATTAAATAAATAGCTGAGTTATTGTCTACCAAAATTGAAAGTAGTATAGAAGAAAATGCCGCTAATAAAAATCGGATATCGTGTTTTTGTTTTATTTGCATTAACATTAAAAGAATCCAAAAAAATCCTATAGTGTGACTACTTTCGCCACCAAATGTCCCTGTTGCTAAATCATATTCAATTTCTGAATAAATTTGATAAAATATCATAATATGATTAATTATAAATAATAAGGTTAAAAAATTATAATATTTTCTATAAAACTTTATAAATACAAAATTATTTGATTTAAATAGTTTTGTAAAATATATAAATATTGGTACGGATTTGAGCGTGTCCCACAACTTTACAATTGTTATAAGCTCAATACCATTTACTATAATATTTACTAATAATAACAATGCTAAAAAAGAAAAAATAAAATAGTATGCATTCGCATAAATAAAATATTTACCATTTTTTGATACAAGAAAAAGATAACGGCCAATCAAATATAAACTGAAAAAATCAAGTATCAGCCACGGTAACCTCATGCTACCAAGGATTGCATATGTTATTGTAAGAAGCCAAATAATTATATACGGATTTTGTTTTGCTACTATTTTTATTTTATTAATACTTGAATCCCAATTACATCAATGAGCAAAATTTATGATTTATTATTTCTTTGCAATAATAACAGAATTAGAAAAACCATAATATTCGCCATTAATACCAATTCGTTTATGAATTACATTAGCAAAACCTATGTTCCTTAGTTTCTCAAGAATATCTAATCCATATTCTCGCATAACTAATACTGAATTTTTCCCTGTTATATTATCATTATGAAATTTTTGATCCCGTAAATGAACAAGTTTACCATCTTTAATTACAGATCTAACTATTGTCTTATTAATTTGATAATTTAAGGGGACAGTAAAAATAAAGTAGCCTGAATGATTTAAAGTTCTGTATACCTCTTTAAAACCTTGAATATCGTCATGTACATGTTCAAATACCTCAGTTGATGTAATTAAATCAAATGTTAAATTTTCAAAAGTTAACTTTTCTACATTTTCATTTCGTATATCATTTACAGTATTTCCAAGAGGTTTATCAGGAAAATATTCAGACAACACAATGTTCGTAAAATTTTTTAATAGATATTTAACTAATGGCCCTCTAGATGAAAGTTCATACACACTATTTATCTGACTTTTAGTAATAATCTTGTTTATCACTTCACATATTGATATAGTCGCTATCCCAGCCAAACACCAAGTACATCTCATACCACCTTTAGAAGAATTTATTTTAATAAGAATTCTCTTCTTTAAACAAACAGGACAAAAGAAGAATTTTAGACGTAATTGTCTAATATTAAATTTTAATAATGCTTTTATTATATTTAGTATCACCAATTTATGCCATGATATCTCTTATATTTGTATTCTATTTTAGGTCTAGAAACTAAATCAACTATATGAATTTTATTATTAGCTTCATTTAGTTTAATAATATCTATATCATCAGTATTGATTATAATTACATTATTATTACTTATCAAACTCTCTTTAGAGTCTGTAAATAAATTAAATATTTGAGGGTAGTTTTCTTTAATGTAAAATTTATTCACTCCTGTTATTTTTTTCATTGAAACAGTTTCATCATATATCATTATTTTAAATCCCCTATCTAGAAGTTTTTGAATTACATACAAAATGGGACTGTTTCTTAAATCATCAGTTCCATCCTTAAAAGCAATACCAATAATGCCTATGTTTTTAAGTTTGAGACTTTCTATTAAACTAATTAATCTCTCCTTCTGAATATGATTTGCTTTACTAATGCTATCCAAAAGCGGTGTTTGAAGATTGTTTGATTTTGCTAATGTCTGTAAACCCATCAAATCTTTTGGCAAACAAGATCCTCCATATGCGAACCCAGGTTTTAGATAATAAGGAGATATGTTTAGTTTTTTATCCTCGGTTAATAGCTTCATCACTTCAATTCCATTAATATCCATAGCTT
>Ga0257122_1000756_pt1 | contig 25754 bp, 19 predicted proteins | sample SI106_120metaG_FD_190146 | JGI IMG/M metagenome (GOLD analysis project Ga0257122, IMG submission 190146) | Marine microbial communities from Saanich Inlet, British Columbia, Canada - SI106_120 | ecosystem: Environmental > Aquatic > Marine > Inlet | place: Canada: British Columbia | collected... | reverse complement strand
AACCTAGGGAACCTCCAACCCATCGACGACGAGACCGACGAGTCCATCGACGACGAGACCGACGAGTCCATCGACGACGAGACCGACGAGTCCATCGACGACGAGACCGACGAGTCCATCGACGACCAAGCCGCCACCCAGGGAATGACCGAGGGCGAACTTCAGTCGGCCTACCAGAAGGTGTTCGACACCTTCGGAGCTCACGGTGTCTCGGTCGAAAAACCTGATCCCGATGTGGCACCGCTATACGAAGAGGGACCGGCTTTCTACACCCTCAGGATCAAACCGTCGGCGGGCGTAGCGATCTCATCCGTACGCAGCAAAGTCGAGGAACTCAAACTCAGTCTCGCTCTCACCGAAGAACAGGACATCCGCTGCTACACGGATCTGGGGGCGTTGGTGTTTCAAATTCCGAAGTCCGAGGAGCAGCGTTATATCGTCGACGCCGAAGATCTCTGGAGGCGAACCGACTGGCCGGCCGGCGAACTTTATGCGCCGATCGGGGTGGACATCTCGGGCGGCGTGGTCGGAATCAACTTCTCTTCTTCGACAACCCCCCACCTCTTGATCGGCGGCACCACCGGTGGTGGCAAGTCAGTCGCCCTCGAGACGATCCTCCGCGGACTCTCAACCCACTACAGCGTCGAACAACTCCGACTCGATCTTGTAGACGCAAAAACGACGGAGCTACAGGGCTTCAAAAATGACCCTCATCTCAACGGGCCGATAGCCGAAGTTTGGCCAGACGCTGCCGCAATCCTCGTGAAGCTCGTCGACGAGATGCAAGACCGATATGCGGCCTTCAAGACCCAAGAGGCCAAGAACCTTGCCGAATATAACGAGATCGTTCCCGAAGACCAGCACAAACCGTGGCGGGTGCTCGTCCTCGACGAATACACCGACCTCGTCGAAACTGCCGGCTCAAAGGATCGGCAACAGCTGGAATCTCCGCTGATTCGTCTCACCTCGAAAGGCCGCGCCGCCGGAATACACGTGATCGTCTCGACCCAGCAGCCGAAAGCCGACATCCTCAAGACGGCGATCCGCTCCAATCTCCCTGCAAAACTTGCACTAATGGTCGATAGCAACACCGATAGTCGAATAATCATGGACGAGGCGGGCGCTGAAACCCTTACAGGCGACGGTGACGCCCTTCTTCGGAAATCCAAACACCTCACACGGATCCAATGCGCGATGTATTCCGGTTCGTCGCACTAGCTGTAGGCGCCAAGGACCCGAGGAGATTCGGAGGGTCGACTCGTACGTCTCCGGAGCAATCCAGAGGAGCCGGAGGCCCTCGGCTGCCATCAGAATTCAGCTGGGTCTGAGGAAGCATGGGTTCGTCCAGAAACAACACCACCGAGTCGAGCTCGTGGGCATCTTCGGACGGGACGCGTAGGTCGATGCTCGCCAACCGGGGGCGCGACACCGCGCCGGAACTCAGGATCAGATCGCTAGTGCACCGGTCCGGGCTCCGCTTCCGAGTGGACGCCCGTCCGCTACCCCGCCTGAGGAGGACGGCGGACCTCGTCTTCCGGCCTGTCGAAGTCGCTGTTTTCGTCGACGGGTGCTATTGGCACGGCTGCCCGGAGCACTTCGTCCAACCGAAGACGAACTCGTATTTCTGGAAAGAGAAGATCGGGCGGAACATCGAACGGGACCGTGATACGGATTCGATACTTCGCGACGCCGGGTGGACGGTCATACGTATTTGGGAGCACGAGGAACCCGAAGCTGCCGCAGGAGAGATCGTCGAACTGGTCCGGCGGAAGCGGGCCGAAAGGCATAGCGGGCACTAGAGATCCGGATCCGCGACGACCCCTCCTGCACGACGGCGTCGATCACCTGGACTCGACACCACCCGGAGAGCTCAGCACTGGAGGGCGTGACCGACCCCACCGAGGGGTACCGAATCGTCGCACCCCACATATCGGACACCTGCCTGGCCCTACCCTGGGCGGATGGTCGATTGCGCTTTTGAGGATCTCGGTTCTGCGGACCTGGTCCTTGACGCCACCTACAGGGGTGGTAGCGGCTCAAGTTTCGCCAGCGAACCCATCAGCCCGCTTTTCAAGATCGGCGAGCGCGGGGTCGGTAACCGGGGTGGATTCCGGGCTGCTGGCACGAAACGGGACGGCTACGACCTAGTCGTTCTGCACTCGACCGGCGACCAGGTTGATTGGCCCGACACCCTCGATCGACAGACGGGCCTGTTCACCTATTTCGGCGATAACCGGAGTCCGGGCCAGGAACTGCATGCGACGACACGTGGCGGGAACCGGATACTCCGCGATGTATTCGCTTCCGTGCACTCCGGGGAGATGGATTCCCCACCGTTTTTCCTCTTCGAAAGCTCCGGGAACAGCCGAGATGTCGTATTCCTCGGCCTGGCTGCACCAGGAGGGCCGGCACTCAGCTCGGACGAGGACCTGGTCGCCATCTGGCGGACCACCGAGGAGAAGCGTTTTCAGAACTATCGGGCGCTGTTCACGGTTCTGGACACCGGGACCGTCAGCCGAGAGTGGCTGGCCGAGCTCTATGCCGGTGTGCAGCTTGGTGAGCACTGTCCGGATGCCTGGCGCCGTTGGAAGAACACCGGTGTTTACACGCCACTCACTGCACCGAGCACGACGAAAGTCCGAACAAAAGCCCAGCAACTACCCGATGACGAGGAAGGCCGACGGATCCTCGAAGCGATCCATGACCATTTCAGTTCCCAGCCGACCCGGTTCGAGCATTGCGCCGCTGCGATCTGGCAGATGTTGGAATCGAACGCTTCGGAAATCGAGGTTACGAGACCGACCGGTGACGGTGGCCGTGACGCGCTGGGTAAGCACTCCTTGGGGCCACCCGCTGACCGGGTAAAAGTCGATTTCGCCCTAGAGGCCAAGTGCTACGTCCCCGACGCTGGAGTCGGCGTGAAGGAGGTGAGTCGTCTGATCTCCCGGCTCCTCCACCGGCAGTACGGGGTACTGGTCACGACCTCGTACCTCGGCCCACAGCCGTACAAGGAGATCCGGGACGACGGTCATCCAGTCGTCATCGTCTCCGGACGCGACATCGTCGAGATTCTGCGTGCCAAAGACCTCGGCAGCGAAGACGACGTACGCCACTGGCTGACCACACGATTCCCGGTCGAAGCCAAAGCCTCCGACTCTCAGTAGTCGACCGGCCGCGGAGATCTTGTTTCACAGCGGCCATAATCCTCAGTCCGAATCGGCCTGACCCTCTAGCCAGTCGTAGCGCTCCAGCACCTCGTCGGCTAGGAAGCGGTCCAAGTCGACGTCGGAATACGTCACGGCTAGGTCCTGCTCCTCGTGGGCTAGTAGGCGGTCCAAGTCGACGTCGGAATACGTCACGGCTAGGTCCTGCTCCTCGTGGGCTGCGGATTGCATCGGCGTCTCCCACAGGTAGTCGAAGTGGTGGAACGCCAACTGTCCGTCGAAGTGAAGGAAGTTGTCGGCCACGTCGACGATGAGGCACTCGTCTTTTCCGCCGTTGGCCGGGCCGCGGAGTCCACGCCCGATGATCTGCTGGTAGAGGTTCGTGCTGAACACCGGTCGGGAGATCACGACGGCGCGTGCACCGGGAGCGTCGAAACCTTCGGTTAGAACCCGGTAGTTTGTCAGGACCCGGATAGCGCCTGACTTGAAGTCCTTGACGGCTTGGCGGCGCGCATCGACGGGTGTATCACCGGAGATGCTCTGAGCTTCCACCCCGTCGAGCATGAGCATCGCCGCGACCAGGTCGGCTCCCTTGACGGTCGGGCAGTAGACGAGGACAGGCCAATCATCGGGGAGTTCGAGTACACGGTCGACGATCTTCCTCGTGCGGTTCGCGTCGAGGCTGATCTGTTCTTCCAACCAGGGAGGTAGGACACCGATGTCCTCGTAGATCGGATGGGCAGTGGGGTCAATGCGGATTTCGAAGTCGGTATAGAGGATCTGGTGTTCGGCCTCTGCGAGGACCTTTATTCGCCGCAACTCCGTGAGGGGGTCGCCTTCGAACAGGTCCAGATCGAGCCGGTTCTTCCCGTACCGGTTCACTAGCCGCCTGGTTTCGTCTTCGTTCTCACCTCGGAAAGGCGTAGCGGTCAAGCCCAGGAGCGTGTATGCGTCGTCTTCGACATCCGGTTTCAGGGTTCGAAGGAGTTGGATGTAACTGGTGGCGTTCGACCGGTGGGCTTCGTCGACTACGACTACTCGGGGGGCAAGGTCGAATGACCCTTCAGGTCGTTTGCCTATCGAGGCGAGCTTTTGGATGGAGGCGACGACCACGTGGTCTCCGTCGACCGGCTGGAGTTCGTTCTTCGACCAGAGCCTGCTGATGGTGAGCCGGCGGTCCTGGCCGAACACACGCCACACCGATCGCCAAGTCTCTGCCGCCTGCTCACAGAGCTCATCGCTTTGCGCAATCCAGAGGACCGGCCAGACATCATCATCGGTCGCAGCCCGGATCAGGCCCTCTACGGCGACTCTGGTCTTGCCCGCCCCGGTCGGCAGTGCCACCAAGCCCTGCTTTTTGGCATCTACAAGCTTCACGATCTTTTCGGCGATGACCTCCTGGTAGTCGTGGAGTTCCGGCAACCGGGCGGGTCCGTCGACTTCTTCGATTTCCGGCCTGTCGGATGCCGGTGAGCCGGCGTAGACGGGGGGAAGACCGACGGAGGCGACGAACGCCCTCGCCTTCGGATTGCCGGCCCATTGCTTCGGCGCGCCCCGGCCCCGGGGAAGGTGGCGGTGGTTCGCCTTGAGAGCCGATACGCCGAAGCGGGAGACGAGGATCCGTCCGAGCTGGAAATCGTCGAGATCGCCCGCTGTGTCGATCACCTGGCGCACGTCAGCCGAGATTTCCTGCACAGCGTCGCGGCCGATGAGGGCTACGAGTTTCTCTTCCACCGTGTCACAGGCGACGGCAGCCGCGACTCTTTCGTTGTATTCGGCGGATTGGCCGGCTTCGGAGAGGTCCTGTTCCAGTTTCTGACGCCAAGAACTGTCTGCCGGATCCGTGACGACGCCGAACTCCCGCCATATCTCGTCCGCAACAGCGGTCGCGAGTTCCGGCAGCTCCCCGTCGATGTCGAGATACCAGACTCCGCCGTGTCTGATGACGTTGCGGGGCAACTCGGTGACCCCTGATGGGGAGGTCAGCTTGAAGCCCAGCCCGCTGCAGACGACGCAGTCCGGCACACTCGTCGACTCTGGAAACTTCATCGAAGTCAGGAGGATCTCGTCTAGGGCGACTGGATCGGCGTCGTTTTCATAGGAGACCTCGACTTCGAGCCCGTCGTCGAGGTTGTGGACACCTGTCGACTCGACGAGCCAGTCGCGTAGGTCCGTGCTCCAGACCGGAAGCAGCGCCCCCTCACAGGATTCGCGGATGAGCTCGGGGAATTCGATGAGTTCGGGAAATGCAGTGACCGAAAGTCGGACCTCTGGGTCATTCTGTCCATGGAATGTGAGGGGTGAGCCACAGTCCGGACACGAGTTCCCGCGCTCGTCCCAACCAGGGGTCCACCAGGTTTTCGAAGTGCCGGGACATTTGCACCCGTAAGCCTCAAATGTCTTCCATTCGCCAGTCGCTGTGAGTCGTCCGGGGACATGCAAAAACCCGAAGGAGGCGGAGTTCCCGGGGTTCCAGAGACGAACCTGCTGAACAAGCCGTTCCACCGTCTCGTCACGCCCTGCGTCAACAACCTCAAGGAGATCGTTGTCGTCGAGATCACTTCGAAGCCCGTAATACACCGCTGTCTCATCCGGTTCGTCTACGCCTTCGATTTCGGAAAGGTCGAAGAACGGCAGGACCCCGTGAAGCCTGGGATGCAGGTTTCTGGAGTAGAAGGCGCGATGTAAGGGCTGGAGACCCATTGTGGTGTCGATGAGTGCACCCTCGTTGACCTCCCCACCGCAGCGCTCGCAAATGACGCCCTTGAATCTGGAAGAGTTGTACTTACCGCAACCACACCTATGGCGGCGATTCAGGACCCAGACCTCAGGCGCATCGTGCGTGATCGTCCCGAACTCATGTCGTCCGCCCGAACGGTGGCTCACATCACCCGCCTTGGGCAAAGGGTTCTCAGCAATGACTGCTGCGGTGAATTTCGCTGAGGCTTCTCCCTCAAGGTTCCAGGCCGCGCCCAGCGGCCAGACGAATCTCCCCGGATACCTGACTTCGAGGTAGTCCGCGCGAGGTCGCCTCTTCTGGCGCCGAAGGTGGGCGACGAACTTGTTGACGCCCCGTGTTTTGTATTGTCTGATCCAGCGCGCATCGGCGGTCGCATTCCGAAGGCTCTTCATCACTGGAGATTCCACTACTCCGAACTTGTTCTTCAGTGTCCGCTTCTGACCGTCGTGGAACTTGGCGTCGACCGTGGCTCGGGGCCCACCGGAGCCGTCCTTATCGACTATCGCCCCTGGCCACAACACTTCCGATGTTGGCCGGAATGATCCGTCTACGCAGCGGACCGGGATGGGCACACCAAGGATGGCCAATAGATCGTCGGCGAGCTCGTCAAGACCAGCCTGGCGGATGTGCCCCCAAAGCGCTTCGCAGAGGTTTTGGTTAAAAGGTCTGCTGCCACCGCGTCGATCCAGGAGTTGTTCGGCGACCAGCAAGGCTGCCGCCTTTGCATCGATGCCTTGGTGCACGCCGATCGCTTCGAGATAGCCAGCCACTTCCTCGTCTTCGAGAAGGAGCGGGTCGACGGTTATGTCGTCGAATGCGTCCGACTCCGTAGCCATCCTCAGGTTGTCATCAGCCGGTGCCCGAAACGTCCCGCTGCGGGTCAGTACCACTTTGAGGTGCCGCCATAGGGTCTCTTTCGGCACTCTTCGGGAAAGTCTTCCGTTCGTGTCGCGTAACTCGTGATCGGCTAGGACCTTGACCGCGTGGATGCTGGACTCCGGAAACGGCGCCTGGGGATCCACCAGACTTTCCAACCAATTCCCCCGGAATGGGAGCCATGCTCCGAGCTCCTCCATGCGAGCACGGCGTGATTCGGTGAAGAACGTCCAATGGGCCCAGCCGGGAGGGACCGTCGGCGCTTCGGCCCACAACTCACCTGTCTTGGGGTGCGGCTCCAGGCCCGAGAGTTTCAAATCTTCGGCCAGGCACCGATCGCCGTTCGAGTCGCAGAACGCCTCTGATCTACTGCACTCTTCGTAGACCGACTCTGCGAGAGTCTTTTCCAACCATCCGTGCCTCCTGAACGCATCCTCCTCGGGAAGAATGTCGACGATGTCTCCAGGCTGGTCGACGTCGTCCACGAGTATGGGGAGGCTGTCGGCGACCAGCCTGCTCGCCACCTCGAGGAGTTCATTGTTGTACGGACCACTACTGACTGACGTCCGGTCTTCGGTGGTCTTCCACGGAGCGTTGAGGATCCCACTGAGTGAGATCTCCACATCTGTCGGAAAGAACGTCCATACCCGACCGTTCGATTCGCCCTTGACGGGGACCGCCCACAGCATGGGCACCGGACGGTCTGGGTCATATCCCGTAGGCACATCCACCTTCGCTTCAGCGGAGAGCTCCTCCGAAGCTTCGAAAACCCGCCAGCGCGTCCTATTCTGACCGTCGGACAGGGTGATCACGCCGTCCTTTTCCTTCGCTGAGATCTTCCTCTCCCCACCGTCCCACCGGAGTGTGATCGTCTTTATGTGGCGGGCGAACAAGAGGAACTCAAGCGGGAAGTCTTTCAGCTCCTCCCCGACGAATGCCCGACTCTCCTCATCGATTGGGAGTCGGACGACGGTGTCTGCCCAGTCCGCCAACAGTGCGAGTTCCGGGTCGGCATCGAACTCATCTTGTGGCTCGACTGGGAACGTGAGCCGCATTCTCGGGGTCTGTCGCACCTGAGGAACCCTTGACCGGATCTCCTCTTCCGCCCTATCGGAATCGAATAGGACCGAGCCCGTCCTACTGAAGATCGCTGGAGACTTGGTTACCGCCAGCAACGACTTGAAGCCGACGCCGAAGCGTCCAATGAGTTCGACGTCCTGGTTCGTCTTGGGGGACAACCGATTGAACTGGAGAGCGGTCAATCCATCTGCGGTCAGGGGCTCACCGGTGTTGGCGCAATAGAGGGATCCGGTCTTCGAAAGGAATAGTTCGATGCGTCCATCGACTCCTGCGATGCGGGCAGCGTCAGCGGCGTTCTGCACGAGTTCGAACACCTGGCGGCCTGCATAACCACCTTCGTAGATCTGTTTCTCATTTGCGACGTCTTCTTTGACCCGGTTCGGTGATGTGGCATACGTGCCGAGGTGTTCCTCGTTGTTTGTCGCAGCAGACGACGCCAGTTCCCCTTCTTCCCCCTGCCAAAGTCGCGTCCGGCGAGCCGCCATGCATCCATTCTCTCGCCAATCCGGCCAACCTGCACATGTCACTGACAGCAGAGCCGTATGAGGCCCGCGAGCAGGGCCGTAACCGGTGTGGTTAGGTTTTCGATATGGAAGCCAACGGGTCCTAAGCGACATGACGGGTATTACCCACCCGGAGATCGGGCTCACCGCCAGCTACAGCAGCTCGCTTGAGCAGCTCACATTGGAGCATCGTGAGCGTTGCAGGAAGGCACTGTTCAACTTCTCCCAAGATCCGAGCAACCAGGGGATCCAATTCGGCCCGATCCAGGGGGTCAACAGCAGTCGCCTGTTCAAGATTCGTGCAGCACATGATGTCCGCGTCGTCATCGCGAAAGAGGGGAACCTCCACTACGCGGTCCTGGCCGGTAAACGGGACCAGATCTACGAGCGGGCTCGGCGTGGCCGTTTCGTCATCGATCATGTCAACGAGACGATCGCCTTCCACGAGCCTCTGATACGAGAAGCCCTCCGATCCGAACCGGAGACGACCGAACGGGTGGCTTGGGAACCGACGGTTCGCTCCTCCAGAGGTCTGCTCTCGCACTGGTCCAGCGCAGAGTTGGAAGCTGCTGGGCTGACCGAAGCGGAGATCACGACAATCCGATCTCTGGAGTCAACCGAGCGACTCCTGGAACTCCTCGACGGAACCTGGAACGAGGATCGCGTGGACCTTGTTCTCGAGTTGCTCGAGATGACCCCGGAGGAATGGCGCACCCCGGACCTCCTCGGTGACCGCGGTGAGACACGCCTCCGGAAAGCCCTCGACGAGTTCGGAGCCCTACACGGGATCAGTCGCCTCTTCACTCCGGACGAACTGGCTTCCATCGCCAACAATCCGATCGAGGATTGGATGATCTTCCTCCACCCCGACCAGCGTGCCGCTACCCGTAGGACCTACACCGGGCCGGCTCGGATACGCGGATCGGTAGGAACCGGTAAGACGGTGGTGGCGTTGCACTGGGCAGCCGAGCGGGCCCGCAGGTCCGCGGCAGACGGCCACGGGCTGTCTGTGTTGTTCACCACCTTCGTGAAGACTCTGCCACCCGTCTTTGAGAATCTCTACAACCGGATGCCTGATTGTGTTCCCGGAGCCGTTGAGTTCGTCCACATTCACAAACTGGCATATCAGGTTTGCAGAGCCGCTGGTGACAACCCATGGGTGAATATGAGCGCTGTCACCGAAGCCTCGAAAGCAGCCTTCAAACAGGTTGTTCGTGCCGGCACACCGTTAGGAGACGACGGTATCGACCGCTCCTACCTGGAGGCCGAGGTTCGGGCTGTGATCAAGGGCCGGGGTATCCGGTCGCTTGAGGAATATCTCAAGGTTCTGAGGACTGGCCGCGGTACCAGGTTCGACCCGTCGAGGCGGCGCCAGGCATGGGACTACATGAAGGAATGGGACGCTGGAATGGCCCAACGCGACACCCTTGACTTTGCTGACACGATCACCCGTGCAGTCGAACATGCCCAGGGCTTCACCGGTCCCTGGTACCGGGCTGCGGTGATCGATGAGGCTCAGGACCTGACGCTGATGGGTCTGCAACTGGTCCGGGCGTTGGTCAACGGGAAACGTGATGACGACCGTGACGACGGACTGCTGATCGTCGGAGACGGTGCGCAACGGATCTATCCCGGGGCGTTTACTCTTCGCCAAGCCGGCGTCGAGGTCAGGGGTAGGACCACAGTCCTACGCCTGAACTATCGGAACACAGCTGAAATACTCGCTGCAGCAACGACGGTGCTGGGCAACGGTCCGGTTGTGGACATGGACGACGAGGACAGTGACGCTCCGAACCGGTTCGAGGAGGAACGTGCCGAGGCCAGCAGGTCAGGCCTCCGCCCCCTCCTGGTCGACTGTGGCGATGACGAACGGGAGAACGTATTCCTCGTCAAACAGATCAAAAACGTCGTTGCCTCCGGAGTCGTCGGATACGGGGACATCGGTGTCTTCGTTCCTATCAACTCCATGGTGAAAGCCACTGTTAAGCGTCTGAATGAAGGTGGAGTCAGCGCAGTCCCACTTAAGCAATACGACGGAATCCCGAGCCCAGAAGTGAAGGTCGGAACCTACGCGAGGTCCAAAGGCCTCGAGTTCAAGGTCGTGTTGCTACCTCGTGTCAAGGCGGGCACCGTTCCGCACGAACAGAGGGCCAACCAGTCCGACGAGGCGTACGCCGAACAGCGTGCTCTGGAGGTCAACCAGTTCTTCGTAGCGATGACCAGAGCGCGGGACCAGCTGATAGTCAGCTTCGGTGAACACCCTTCGGAGATACTTCTTGAAGCCATCGACGAGCTCGAAGTCCTCAAAGCCGACAACATCTAGCTGACTGTCACATCAGGAACTGGACCTGCGACCGGTTCAGGAAACACACTCCATGTGCGGGGCACCTTTGGTCAGTTCTGGATCCCTACTTCTCCAATTTGTCCTTCACGAAGATTAAGACTCCGAAGATTGCTGCCATCCAGAGCACTATCGCGACCATGTAGATGAGTGCTGAGAATGTTGGGCACAAGAGGTTCCTATGAATCCAGCCGTAATATCGGCCAACGCCAATGACTCCGTCGCAGCCCATTTGGCGGTTCGGGCCAAAGAATCCGTAGAGGCCTCCGCCGACGAACACTGCAGTGACCATCCGGGCCCCCAGGTCTTCGAACTTGTTGAACTTACTCACTCCACGGTTCCTGGTGTTGGCGTCTTCCCATTTAACTAGGAGGGCTTTGGTCCTCGATCGGCCTGCTGATTGGGGGAGAGAGGGTTTCAGCGGGGCCCGGGGTCCAAAGTGATGCCGGGCGACCGCCCTTGTCACCGTGGCGGGCTGGTGGCATCTCCACAGGTTCAATGAAGCCTTTGGATTTGGTCACCTTGCGTTGGAAGTTGCCGGCGTCGAGTTCGGTGTTCCACACGGCGTCATAGACCTTGCGTAGGTCGCTGACTGTGAACTCGGGGCCACAGAAGGCTGCTGCGAGAGTTGTGCTCTCGAGCTTGGATCGGGCCGTTTCTAGGGCGTCGGCCAGAATCGTTGCATGGTCGAAAGCCAGGCGGATTCGGCCACTCTCGACCTCTGACACCGCTACCAGCTCGGCGTTCCGGGCGTCACTGCCACCAGCAGGGGTCGGAAGGTCTGAAACGATCGCCCAGAAGCCAACCGTGACCACGCGCATGCGGGGATCTCTGTCTGGGTCTCCGTAGCTGCCGAACTGCTCGAGGTGGCCGGGGTCCTGGTGGATTCCGGTTTCTTCGGCCAACTCACGCCTGGCGGCGTCAGCGAGGTCCTCGTCTGGATGGATGAACCCACCGGGTAGGGCCCATTGGCCAAGAAATGGCGGTGTTCCGCGCTGAATCAACAGAACCTTCAGTTCGGCGTCGACGATCGTGAACATGACGATGTCGACTGTGACCGCTACTGCTGGGTAGTCGCGGGGGTTGTAGTCGCCGCCGGTATCTGGGGTGGGGGTGTGGTCTGGCATCGTTTTGAGAGTTTAGTAAGTGTTGACTTGACAATAACCTATTCTGTGTGTTATAGTCATATTAGCAATAACTATAGCTAGGAGACAACCCCAGTGCAAGCAGGACAAGACATAGCGAATCGATTCGGCCCGGAAACCCTTGCGACGATCGGGCCACGCATCGGCACACCACCCATCGGAGAGGCCACACCTCGCCCGGCAGACCCGGAACGTTCACGGGGAGCCCTGGTTGGAGCGGCTATCGGCGAGGCCCTCGGCGCACCCGTCGAGGAGCGCACACGGCGATGGATCGCCGAGAACCACGGTCAGGTAACCGGTTACCTCGTTGCTTCACCCGCCACTGGTTCTGACACCCTGCTCACGCTGATGACCGCCGATGCCATCCTGGCTGACCCCGTGGACCACCCGGCCCGGTTCGGTGCGCGCCTGCTCAGTTCAAACATCGTCACCACCGGCCGTTCGGTCAACCACGCCAGGGGTGAACTGTTGGCTGGGCGGCCATGGTGGCAGGTGTCTCTGCCAAAGTCAGCTGGAACCGCTGGTGCAGCACGCTGTGTCAGTTTCGGCCTCATCTGGGCAGGTGATCCGCAACGAGCGGCCTACGAGGCAGCACTGTCGACATCGGTCACCCATGGGCACCCGGTAGGAACCACTGCAGCAGTTGCCCTGGCGGCTGCAGTGGCCCTGGCTGCTACCGGAGACGGACCCCTTGATGGCTCATGGATCGAAGCGGTCACCGACATTGCTTCACGGTTCGAACAGGGGGCAGCCGCCGGAAAGAGCGTCGTTGATCGCCTTCGGGTCCTCCCGGCCCTCATCGGCCAGCCCGCCGAGTCGGTGCTTGCAATCGTCGGTACCGGAGCAATCGCCATCGAAGCCGTTCCCGCAGCCTTGTGGTGTGCCACGGCGAGTGGCGCCAGCCCAGACGGTTTGTTCGAAGCCGTTTCGGCCGGTGGCGACACCGACACCGTTGCCTCCATGACGGGCGCCTGTCTGGGGGCACGCTTTGGCTCGACGATCTGGCCCGACCACATGACGACCCTCGGAGACCTCGACGAGGTGCGTGTCGTGGCGGACCGCATCAGCGCCATTCGGTCATCCAGTGTCACCCCTGCGACGCCTGAAAGCGTGGCTGGCAATGAGGTCGACAGTGACCAGCCTGTACACGTGTGGTTTCTCATCGACCGGTCCGGATCCATGTCCGGCCTCGAGGGCGATGTCGTGGGCGGCTTCAACTCCTTCGTCGAGGAACAGCGCAGCCAGGCCGGTGAGTGTCGCCTCACAGCCGTTCAGTTCGACAACCAGAACCCCTATGAGGTGATGCTTGACGCCATCCAGATCGGTTCAGTCCCCGACATGAAGCCATCTGACTACAGGCCACGCGGGATGACACCGCTATTCGATGCCCTTGGAAACCTGATTCAGGCTGCCGACCACCATGGTGAGGCGTCCGAGCAACCCGAGGAGCAGATCGTCGTGGTCTTCACCGACGGCATGGAAAACGCCAGCACCACCTGGACCCGTGAAGCACTTTTCGACCTGATCGACAAACGCAAGGCTTCTGGTTGGACCTTCGTCTTCATGGGTGCCAACCAGGACTCCTACGCAACTGGCGGCATCCTCGGCTTCGATCCTGGCAGTACCCAGAACTTCAGGAGCGATTCCATTGGCACCCGAGCCAGCTGGCAGAGCGTCGGCCGGGCAGTGCGTGAGTACAGGGGTTCGGACAGCCACATGCGCCAGCAGCGGCGTGGCGCCTTCTTCGATGGCGTCAAGGAAGCCGAAGAAGACCTACTGAACCGCTGAACCTCCCGAGGCACCCGGTCGGGATCTCTCTCCCCTGAAAGGGGAGAAGAGAGATCCCGACCGGATGCACTCCGTAATCGGGTTTGACGACAACAGGGAGACGAATGGATGAGCACAGCAACATCAGGGATACTCGAGACCATGGACAACTTCGAACTGGCGCCGATTGGGCTTGTCGGCCCAACGCCCCGGTCCTACTGGGTGGTCGAGGGCCGACTCATCGCCGGCGCCTATCCGGGCAAGAAGATGTCTGGTGAGACCGGGGGACGCCCAGAAGTGACCCAGCAACTACTCGACGCCGGCGTCGACATGTTTGTGAACCTCACCGAAGACCTACCGGGTGGCGGTGACCGGCTCAGCAGGTACGACCGCCATGTTGAAGACTTGGCCGACATCGTGCGCCTGCCGATCACCGACCTGGGCCTTCCAACCGTCGACCATATGGTCGACATCCTCGACACGGTCGACGAACACCTCGACGATGGACGGGTCGTTTACGTTCACTGCTGGGGTGGCTTTGGCCGGACAGGAACCGCCATCGGCTGCTGGTTGAGAAGGCACGGGCTTGCAACACCAGGCACGGTTCAAGAAGTGCTGGACCGCCTTCGCCTCGGTGCCGTTGATGGTCAGCACCGCGAGTCACCCGAGATGTATGACCAGCGTGAATTCATCGTCAACTGGGACGAGGAAGCCCGACCGGACGCCGACATAGAGGAAGATGCCGTGATCGTGTCAGTTGCTTGTCACGCGGATCCGACCACCAGGGAACAACACACGGGACTGTCTGACAGGATCCTCGGGTCGATGTTGGGCTCTGCGGCTGGTGATGCCCTAGGTGCGGGCTATGAGTTCACCCACCCCGGGCCGGAAACCTCCATCTACATGAAAGGAGGCGGTGGCTTCGGATGGGCACCGGGGGAGTGGACAGACGACACCCAGATGGCAGTAGCCGTACTTGACGCTGCCTCCGGCGGTGACCTCGACGTGGAAGCCGTGGCGGCGAACTTCCTGGCATGGTTTGAGAGCGGACCAGCAGATGTCGGCAACCAGACACGGTCGGTCCTGGGTGCGGCGTTCGAGCCGGGAGACTTGGCAGCTTGCGCGGCCGCCTACCTGGATGCAGACCCTGGTGGTGCTGGAAACGGTGCCCTGATGCGAAACACTCCGGTAGCTCTTACGGCCCTTGGCGATCGAGACCTGGTGGCGGAGAGGGCGGCTGCGGTCGCCTCGCTCACCCACGCCCACCGGGACTCGGTCGCTGCCTGCGTACTCTGGTCGCTGGCAATTGAAGAGGCGATTACTGCATCGGACCCTGATGAGCCGTTCGACTGGGAGGCCGCCCTACGCCGGGGAATGGACCGCGTGGCTGAGGACCGACGTGAGCGCTGGACCAAGATCATCGACAAGGCGGTCGAGGGCCCTCCGGGGCAGTTCACTCCAAACGGCTGGGTCGTTACCGCATTCCAGGCGGTCCTGGCAGCCATTATCCACACACCGGTCCCGGAGGACGACCCAAAGCGGCATCTGAGCGATTCTCTCATTGCTGCCATCCGGATCGGTGATGACACCGACACCGTTGCGGCAATAGCAGGCGGCCTGTTGGGGGCACGCTGGGGCGCCTCGGCTGTACCCGACGAGTGGTGGCAGGTCATCCATGGAAGCCGTCGAACCGGCACATTGACTGTCGGTGTGGCAGAGCTTGAGGGCTTGGTGATGGGTGCTACTGGTGGGCAGGAGGCCTGACATGGCTGGTAGTTCTGAGCAGTGCCCGCACGGTATGGGTTCGCCAGAGTGGTGTTCTCTATGCAAGAACGCTGAAAATCCAAGCGTCTACATCACAGGTGGTGGCATGGCCTATCACGCCACTCCAAACTGCAATGCCCTAGCCGAGGGCCAGGCTCTCGTGGCAAACCCCGAACCTGTTGTAACCGTCGCCCTCGGATCTGCAGCAGTTGAAGGCAGGAAGCCCTGTAAGACCTGTGAGCCACCGGTCTAGTTGGGAGAATTGACGACTAACCCGCGTCGTTACGACCGATTAACACGGTGTGGTCTGTGAGAGCTAGTCGCACCTCATGCAGGTCACGAAACTGCCTGAGGTAGAAGTCAGTCAATTCCATAAAGCCAAGCAACTTTCTCCTCCCCCGACGGTCCCTACCGACACATCCTCAGCAACTGATTTAAGGAGCCTTGTGTTGCCCCATGAAGGGCTGTCACAGGTCGGCGCGAACATGGCAGCCAGGTCGGTGCCATGCCGACCTATGACACCGGGAGGCTTGAGATGATGCCTGACATGTTTGATGACCACGGCTCGGACGGTTCGTCTGCCACAGGGGCCGGTAGGTCCGGCAAGCACCGCGATGCCTGCAATGAGTGGCTGGATTCCTCTGACACTCATTGCCCAAGCTGTGGCAGCGAGCGCTGAGCCGAATGGAGGTAAACGGACACCGGATACGCCCCGAGGAATACCTGCGCGGGGCAGACCTTTACTGGTCCAACCTTGACGGTGCGACCCTGATCGGCGCAACTCTCAACGGGGCAAACCTGTATGGGGCAAACATCAACGGTGCGAGTCTGGGTGGAGTGGACTTTGGTGGGGCGACTCTTGTCGGCGCGAACATGCGCGAGTCCAGCTTGGTTGGAGCCGATCTGACAGGAGCAACCATGTGCGGTGCCCACCTGACCGATGCCAGCTTCGTTGACGCTGACCTGGGTGGTGTAACCCTCGTAGGGGCCGACCTCACTAACGCCAACTTCACTAGGGCCAGGCTCGATGGCACAACTCTCGCTGGAGCAGTCCTGACAGGAGCGCTTTTCAAAGAAGCAAATCTGTACGCAGCGAGCCTGGTTGCTGTCAACGCCACAGACACCAGTTTCATCGGGGCTTGCATGAGCGCAGCGAATCTGGCGACGGCGAACCTCCGTGGGGCCAACCTCTACCAAGCCAATCTTGAAATAGCGAACCTTCAGGGAGCTTTCGCTGACAACGAAACCGTGTGGCCCGACGAGTTCGACCCCGAAGCCGCTGGAGTGATCTTCGAATGAGACCCTGTGACCCGACCCCCCTTGCTTTGGACTAACTGACATCATGGTTTCCGTGGACGAACAGCTCGCCCGGTCATGGATCGCTGGTTCAGTCCTCATTGCCGTCCTAGCGGGGTGCGCGGTTGCGAGTCAGTCCGAAACCCCAGTCGACCAGACCGGTGTTCCAACCCAGGAGGCCTCGTCGGTAGTACCTGTGACCGCTGCGGCTCTGGCTGACCGCCTCGAAGCTGATGAACGACCCATCGTGAAAGAATCGACCACCACCACGACCACACGTTCCCCCGAGACCGTCGACGACGCGGAGTTTCTCACTGGAATGCGCGATGAGATGGTTGACCTGCTCATCCAGCGGGGTGCCGACCCTGAGGGCGCAGAGGTCGAGGCCGACCGTTTGATGACAGAGGGTGTTGATCGAGAGACGGCGACAGCGGTGATGGAGAAGCAACTCGAGATCTGGGAGAACTGGATGGCCAACTACCAGCTCCACCCCGTAATGGGCAGTCTCTGGACTGAGAAGGAGGCCGAATGCGCCATCATGGAGATGTTGAAGCAGAACGGCGTAGCCGGGACCGAGCGCCTGATGACCATTGCCAACGTGGAGACCTTAGACCCAAAGGATGCGACTGCCCTGGTTCAACCAATTGCCGACTGTATGGACCTGCGGGCACTGACCCTCGAGGCGATGACGATCGGCGGTGCGGACAGCCCTGAGTGCCTCCTAGCGCCCGTAACCGAGGAGCAGATCGTGTTGTGGCACGTGATCCAGTTCATGGCCGGACAGGAGGCCTACTGGGCCGCTGTGAGCTACGACCTGGACCTGACCTGTATCGGCGGTCCCGCGTAGTGGGTCGGGTACTAAAACAGGACCGAACCTGCCGGGCGGTCAGCGGTCGCGCCTCGTGGATGGTTTGTGGATGGTGGTGGCTTGTCTAAAGCCCGCCAACAAGTGACTGGCCCCGTGCAACTAGATCAGATGGGGGGGGTGTTGACACGCGTGTAATTACGCGCGCGTAATATGAACTTGAGTGATTTCACCGTGTTCCGCAAACCAAAACTGCGTCGCCATGGCGACTGGCCCGCAACTGAATTCGAAGCAAGCGAGGTACCGCCCGGTGGCCAATGGCCATGGCCGAACATTGGCCGTCCACTCGTTCAGTTGGAACAAATTGAGACCGCGTTCCACGAAGCCGGACACGCCGTTGTCGCCCGCTACTTCGGCCTCAATGTCATCCAACTCTCGATCCGGATTCGTGGCGAATATTATGGGACCGTTTGGCGTTCTCGTTATCCGACATTTTCAAGACGAGTCTTTCAAACCGAGAAAGCAGCAGTTCTCGCATACGAAAACCTTGACCCACCCCACCCGGCATCCTTGGATGCGCCTCGACCAAGGGGCCTCTTAGGCGACGAAGGAAAAATCCACGTCGCCCTGGCTGGCTTTGTTGCTGCAAAGAAGCACCTCGGATACTCGATCCTTGGTATTAGCGGTGGTGATTTGAAAAACTTCCACCGTGGTGTTTCGTGTTGCTACGGGGGCCCCAGCGGGTTTGTTCCGGGCAGTTCCATAGCGTTCCTCCGGGACCGCTACTTGAATAGTTGCGAGGAGATCCTTTCTAAGCCCGAGATCTGGGAGTGGGTTGAGGCAGTCGCCGAGGCAGCCCTCCGGTCCGAGTGCGGGGTTCTCACCGGTGATGAGATCGACTCACTGTGGCCTCTCTCACCAAACCAGCCAGACCCACTACTCCCTACTGCCGCGTAGTTGACCTGCTGCGCGTATCTAGACCTAGGGGCTCCTAACGCCGCCGCCCGACGGGGGAGCGGTGACAGACGTTCGTTCTGGGAGACGCCGGTTGCTCTCTAGGACCCTGAGGTCTCCGATTCTTTCACCAACACTTCAGAATACGCCTCAACCCAGCGGCCATCTCGCCACTCGTGGTTGGTTAGAACGAATTTTGAAGGACAGCAGTGAGGATCACTAGGCATCCATTGTCGCTGTTTTGTCTGAACCAAGGACGACCACCGCCCGCCAGTCCACTCCAGTTGCCCGTGGAGAACTTGGCCCAATCGCGTTGCCTCACTGGAGTTCCCGGCAAAGACCTGTACCTCAAATGTGGAATGTGAACCGCCAGAGTTGCACATGATTCCAACAGCGACTTCTGGACCCGGCGATCCCTCGACCAGTTCAGCGACGTCCAACTCATTGATCCACGCCATGTAGCGATCGTTGGTGCTTTCTGGAGGGAAGGTGTCCCCCCACTCGCCGTCGGCGAAGGGAACCGGACCACTCCAAAGCAAAACTGTCCTGTGGAGATCGGACCAGGGCAGATCTCACCGAAGCGACCTGACGGGGGCGAACCTGTCTAGAGCCGTGTTTGATGGAGGATGGCGAGGCCCCGCGGTTCTGACAGGAGCAAATCTGACCGGGGCGAGTTTCGCTCGGACGAAACTATGCAGCCCCTCCGGCCAGACCATCTGACATCGCTAGACAGTGCCGCTGAAGGGCGAATATCATCGCCAATACTGGTGATATATGAATCATAATACTTTCTTGACAAGCGAGGATTTCTGTTAGATACTGCTACTCTATTACGTTATCTTAGGAGAAACGGCAACGCTGGAATGACTCCAGGCCGCATAACCACAAGGATCAAGGAGTAGCAAGCTTGGAACCTAAGAAGGCTGGCCCCACAGACCGACGGGAAAAATTCGCCGAACTGGCGAGCAAGCGCGTCAACCGAGCCACGCACGCGATCAAGACGATCGGGAACCTCTCAAATCGGTCCAACTACACCTGGACGGAACAGGACGTGAAGAAGATCGTCAGAGAACTCCGCAAGGCGGTCAAAGAGGTCGAAAATAGGTTCCTTAGCGACGAGGGGCCGGGGAATGGAGATTTCTTCATCAAGCCCTGATCCCGAGGGTTGATGGACAGGAAGCGGTACGAGACGGCGCAGGTAGATGAGGTAGAGAGCATGAGCCCAGCAAAGTGGAAGTTCGAGGAATACGACGAGGACAGAGCCAACCTCTCGGGCTTGCTCTCGGACCTCGTGAAGAACGTGACCTTGGAACACCCGGGTGTTCTGGGTCTCGGCGCCTATGGAATCGAACGGCCAAGCAATGAAGCGAGCCTGCTCGTCCGCGAAGCCGTCCAGAACTCCTGGGACAATGCCAGGGAGCGTGCGAATGCTGAAGGTGTTGTTCCCGACTGCCACCTCGAGTTTCGATTCCTAGAACTCCGAAACCAAGAAAAGGTGGCGTTCGTCGAGGCAGCTGGCCTTCATGAGTTGGCGAACCGTACTGAACAACTACCCAAAGTAAAGCAAGGGCTCGCAGACCCGAAGACCTACGAGAAGCTCGACGACCCAGATCATCCGCTCCGAATCATGCAACTAGTCGAGGTTTCTGGCACGACCGGCATGTATGGCCCGTGGACTGGGAAAAAGTCCAGGCTCAACCTCGCGATGCTGAACGTGGGGTTCACCAAGAAGGCAGAAGGATCCGGCGGTTCGTACGGCTACGGGAAGGTCGGTCTGATCCGGTGCTCCGGAGTGCGCGTCGTCGCTGCGTACACCGCCTTCAACGCCAATATCACCGATGGCAGTACCACCTATAAAGACGACACCGACAGGCGCTTCATCGGAGTCAACTACTGGGAAGACCACGACCTTGACGACGTGGAGTTCACCGGTTGGGCGCGCCTTGGAAGCGGGCAAAACAGGTTAAAGCCATTTGAAGGTGACGAAGCCGACGAGATGGCCAGAGGCTTCCAGATGGACGTCCGAGACCCCACCAAGACATCGGGAGGTGGGGGAATCGGAACCACACTCGCCGTCCTGGACCCAATTGTCGAACCGAAAGACGTAGTACTCGCCGTAGAGCGTTACTGGTGGCCAGCCCTGGTTGACAGCAACTGGACCCTTGAGATCTCGGTTATGGACTACAGCGGGGAAGAACTGAGGCCATCACCGAGGACGAACCCTGACCTCGCCCCGTTCGTAGAGGCCCACCAATGGCTGCAGACCAACCCCGAAGACAAGAAACGAAACAAATATCTGCCCAACGAGCAGTTACCGGAGAGTGGTAGGACGGTAAAGCCCGGGGTGGTCAGTCTGATCTGGGAAGACACCGATGACTCTTGGACCTGGCCTTCAGACGAGGACACCACTGAGCACCGCTCACTTATCGCGCTCTGTAGAAGCCCACGGATGGTCGTTGCCTACCTCGATTGCGGCGGCAACAAACCATTCCTGCGTGGCGTCTTCATCAACGGAGACGACGAGACGAACACCCTTCTCACACAAACCGAAGCCGGCATGCACGTCGAGTGGAATACCGCCGCTGTCAGCCCAGCAGCAGCCGGATCAGATGCGCACCACCTAGCGAAAGAGGTGAAGAAGCACATCAAATCCAGGGTCGGCGCGGCCCGAAGGGCACTCATCAGGCCAGCACGAACGACCTCGAGATCACACCTACCAGAGCTCGCCCGCTTCATGAGGAAATTCTTCGGAGGCGCCGCCGGCACGAAAAGGAGGGTGGAGAACGTGCAAGAACACCGAACAATCAGCGTCCAGTTCCCCGAGCCGGCCGAACCAGAAACCAGGCCAGGTGGAGTGTGCTCGGTTGCGGCTATTTCATTTGAGCCGATGCCGAAAGTCGTCGTTGAGGCTCCATTCGAGGTTCAAATCGAGATCACCTACCGAATCCAAGAAGATGGACGAGGGGGCTCCCCCTGGCCTTGCAAAGTCACGGCGCCAAGCGGGTTCGCAGAGCGACGGGTCGGCGAGACCGTGATCCTCGAAGGGACCCTTAGCGAGAAGGTGGTCTTACAGGTCGAATCAGCCGCACACGACGCGGAGTGGACGGGAGAATGGGATCCCGTAGCCAACCGCGTAGGTCAGAAGGGTGGGCCCTCAGATGGCCAGTGAACATCGCTCTTCTCGACCGTACTCAGGACTCCGCAAATGTCAGAAGGCTTTCCAGGAGACGGTTCTTAGGGTCGGAGACGTAGAGGTGGCTCACAACGGATCTCGACAAGTCTCTCCTACCGAATTCCTGAACGAGAGGTTCCAGATCTCGTTCGGTGAGGACAGGCAGAGCTTCGCAACTCTGGTCTCGGAACTTAAGACTGCGGCAGATACTCATGGGATCTCTAGCGATGATCTAAAGATCGTGGTCATCGCCTCCAGCACCTACTGGAAGATCACCAAAGAGTTGTTCTCGGCGAGCTTGGACGAGTTCACCGCCCTTGATGGTCCAAACGTGACCCTGGCTGGCCGGCACGACAGGGAACGCCCACTCACCTTTACCGCTAAGACACTGAGGATCGAGGCCGGGTGCCTCCTCTCCAAGACGATCGAAAAACGACCCCTCAGGCCATTCCGGAAGGGCACCTGGCTGGCCAAAACCCACTATGCGATCAACCCCGGACAAGATTTCGAAGGATTCGAACCCAAGCCACTCGACGCTCCTGCAAGAAGCGACCTGAAGATCAAGGAGCACGAGCAGACACAACGGTTCATGGATGTTGAAGCAGATCCGACAGACCCAGCGACAACCGACGAGGACTTCGGTCTCTACGTAGACGAACTAACGCTGAGATCCCTTGAGGAAAATCCCCGAACTCTCGGAACCTCGCTGATGCAACGGATCCTGGGCATGGACATGGCCCGGGCAATCATCTACCGGGCTTCGAAAGCCATCAACGATGGCCCCAAGTCCATGGGAGACATCAAGAACTCGGTCTTCGACAACGTATTAGATGCCTTCTCTCGAGACGACAAAGGAGCGGTCTCGGAGGACACAAAGGAGAAACTCTTCGCGAACGTAAAGGCAACGCCAGAAATCTTCGTTTCTTGTGTCGAGGACACACTCGAGGCGGACTTCGGTAAGGACATCCGAGAACTCGCCAGCGGAGGTGAATGATGCGCTATCCCACACTCAACAGGACACCGTTGACAACTCTGGCGAAAAGGTTCCTAGGCAAAGAAGAACTCGGACCGGACGAGCGGGCCCAGGTCAAAGCACACCTGGTCGACAGGGGATCCGGCGACACGATGGACCTTCGTCCTCTCGCAAAGCGGGTCAAAGAGATGCAAAGCCTCCACCAGGAACTCCTAGACGACCCGGATTATGAGAACGATCCAGATCGGATCGAGGGGAGACTTTCCGAACTTCTCCACAGGGGCCTGAAAGCGGCCGGGATGCCAGACGAAGCCCTAGACGACAAGGACTTTTGGCAGTACCTCGTCATGAAATATTTCTGGTGGCTTGTCGTCTGGCGACATCACACCGTCCAGCACGAGAAGTACAAACAGTTCAAGGAGGGCGGTAAGTACCTTCGGTACCTGAACCATGAGAAGAAAGAAGTCTCAGTACTGGCTCGGATGTACATCCGAGCCGACCTGGCTCTAGACGATGAAGGGTCCTATGAACTCGCCTGGAAGGGAAAGCTCGCAACCGACCTCTGGCAATCGCATCTGATCCCAGTGGACACCGGGTACACCCCAGTACTGGTCCGAGCGATTCTTCGCCGGCAAGCCAGCCAGCCACTGACTCGTGACCCTCTTCGTCTGTGTGCCAAAGACATCACGCGATCGAACACCAACGTCGTACCGACCGGTTGGACAGACGAAGACGCAGACGAATACGTCGACCACCATTGGGCCATGCACCTATAGAAATCCCACTCTTGGGCAGAAGCGACATTGACAGTACCGGTGAAGCGGCCCATGCCATGATCCCCATTGATGCCAACCCCTGACACCCAGACGAGCCGCTCAGATGCACAACACCAGTGCGTTGATCGTGGCGAGGGATCCATCACCCGGATAATCACCATCGGCGGCACCAAGTACTCGGCGACCATCGACACGTCACTTGTAGATGAGAACCCAACCGAGGCGGAACCAGTCCTCCCAGAGGAACTGCTGGCTCTGCCCAAATGGTGGTGGGCCGTTCTCAAAGGTGAAAGACCGGAGGCGGCCGATCAGCGCGGACGACTTCGAGTAGCAGAAGTCTTCTGCGGACCCGGTGGTCTAGCCCACGGCGTTCGACAGTTCTGCAGAGAGGCCGGTTGGGAGTTCGAAAGCGTGGCCGCCGCCGACCTGGACGCCGCCGCCGTCGACATCTACGCCCAGAACCACGGCTCGGATGAGCGATTCACCTACAAGGGGAAGGTTTCGGACCTGGTCGTTTATGAGCCCGAAGTCGAGTATGTACTCAAGGGTGAAGTCGACCACAAAGGGAACGCCAGGCAAGTCAAGGAAATCACCAACGCGACCTGGAGAACTGGATCCCACCCGCAGCTCAGCCCCAGGAAATGGAGTGATCTGCATGAAGAAAAGCAGATCGATCTGCTACTCGCAGGTCCGCCGTGCGAAGGCCACTCGAACCTGAACAACCACACGAGACGCGACGACGAACGGAACGCCGCCTACCTGGACGTTCCTGCTATTGCCGTCGCCCTCGACATCCCGATGGTGATCATCGAGAACGTCCCCACCGCCCGCCATGACAAGGAGAGGGTGGTCCAGACTGCACGCTCGCTTCTGGAAAACAGTGGCTATTGGGTGGACGAAGGCGTCTTGAAGGCTTCGTCGATGGGTTGGCCTCAGACCCGCTCTCGATTCTTCATGGTGGCACGGAAGAAGGATCTCGGGCCCCCCGTCGCACTAAAGGAAGTGAAAGAGGCTCTCTATCTGCACGATGGGATGCCGTTGCCCGTGCGGTGGGCCACCGATCAGTTGCAGGATGTAGAGACTTACGAGGATTTCTCCGACAAGCCAGACGGCGGAATGGACCGCCAGCCGGCGCACAAAGATCGCCCCGATCGCAACGATCCGGAAGGGATCGGGACCAAGGACCGGTTCAAGTGGTTTAAGGAGAACCCAACGAAATACGACCTTCCTCCGGAAATGCACAACCGTCTACACCGGCCCGGTGAAATACACCCCGATGGCTCAATAGTTGAGGGGACTACCTACACGGCGGTCTACGGCAGGATGCGCCCCTGGGAACCAGCACCGACTCTGACCACCGGCTTCGTTACACCCGGCCGAGGTCGATTCATCCACCCGACCCGGCTGAGGATGCTCACTCCACGGGAAGCCGCTCGAATCCAGGGATTCCCAGACGATTACCGTTTCGCTCTCCCCTCCGAGAGTCCGCATGAACCACCGAAACCGCCGACCACGCGCCTACTCACCAAGTGGATCGGTGACGCCGTGCCCATGCCTCTCGGCTATGCGGCGGCACTTTGGGTATTGACTCCGGAACCTTCGAATTGATCCGCCGTCTGTCGTATGTCGAACCAGACTCCAGCGCCTCTTGATGCCCCGACACGCGAACGGTTCAATCGACTGCCCGGTCGTCATCGAAACCGTCGTCGACCAGGTTGACGACATCGTCCAACCGGTACGCGGTACCGGCTGGACGACCTCCCACCCTGGCGACCGGGTGGCAGGGATCGCGTCGGCAAGCGACGCCCGGTAGTTGTCGTGGGAACCGAGGGCAATTATCTGATCGTGAAGCCAATCTTCAGCCGCGACCTGTCTAGTTAACGCTGTCACACCCCGTCCCTATTCTCTGGGTGTGGCATTCACTTGCTTTAAGGACCGACTCGGCATGTGCCTCATCGCTGTGATGGTGGCCGGAGCTCTCTACGGATTTTTCGGGCCCGGCAGAGACCCCACCTGTGGTGGCGAGTTCCGGTCCGACGACTGGGTCGCCAACCACCTTTACTGCCCCGGCCTCTCGGCACTCTCGATGGTCTGGTGGATTCTGCTGGTGGGTGTAGCGGTCATCTTGCTGGTCGATCGCCTGGGTTTGGGCAGGTGAGCTTGCCGCCAACGCGTTCCTGGCAACGGTCGATGAGTTGGTGGCCATTGCCATCTAGATGGCAATGGCCGGCTTACTGCGTCTTGGATGGCCTGGTTATCGGGGGGTTCAGCTTCTTGGCGGGCCCGGCCTTCCACAGTGATGCGGGCCTGCCACCCTTGTCGCCAGAGCGAACAGGGGGGCTCTCAAGCCTTGAGAGGAACCCATCTGCGCTGGTTACCTTGCGTTGGAAGTTCCCGG
>Ga0257122_1000755_pt1 | contig 25816 bp, 20 predicted proteins | sample SI106_120metaG_FD_190146 | JGI IMG/M metagenome (GOLD analysis project Ga0257122, IMG submission 190146) | Marine microbial communities from Saanich Inlet, British Columbia, Canada - SI106_120 | ecosystem: Environmental > Aquatic > Marine > Inlet | place: Canada: British Columbia | collected... | reverse complement strand
CGACCATTGATCGGGTCGCCGAGTGCCACCCCCGCGCGGCTAAATACTTCGTTGATGACCGGAAGGGTCGGGACCCAACGCTCAGCCAAAGGACGCAGCAGGCGCGGTGGATCCGCTTCCAGTAACGTGGAAAGGGCTACTACGATCCCGTCGAAAGGGAGTTGTCCAGAGTGATTGCCGATGATCAAGGCTCGGCCTTTGGGAATATGCTCCGTCCCTTTAACGATAGGCCGAAAGTACCGATAGATCGGAACCCCGAGAGAATAGAGTAGTTTGCTCTGCTCGGCGCTGAACCCCCATGGATCGTAACCTTCGGTGGGCAGACCGAGCTTGTCGATCGCCTCGACGATTTCGGGGACAATCAGCATCTCTTTGAGGAATTCTGGAATCATCACTACAGGCCTCGTTGACGGGGGTGGAAAATGCTTGTTCTCCTAGTGCCTAGTGCCTAGAGCGGGCTTTCCTTTTGGATCTTTTCGATGACCTGTGAATAGGAGGTGTTCTGCACGAAAATTGCCATGTTGTTGGTGTATTTCTGTGCGAGTTCCGGGCGTCGCCTTTCAACCGCATCGGTGTAGGCATGATACATGGTTACGTAGGCGCGTTCGCTGTTGATGAAATACTCCATGGCTCGCAGCGTTGTGAGGATGCTAGAGGCGGTTACGCTGCGTAAAGCGTTGCGGAAGTGAAATGTTTTCCCTTCGGAATTGGTGATTTCCAGTATGACCTCCGCAAGCGAATCCGTTCCAGAATCTTCCTTTTTCGTATCGAGTTTCGCGCCCACGGAAAATGAGGTGAACCGAATTGTATTTAGTGATGGGTATTCGTTTGCGAAACGATTTACAACACCGTGAAAGAATGCGTCGATGACCCCGACACCCTTGCTCGCAATGACAAAACTATCCTGGGTGGCCTCGTCCGTGACCTCGCAGGTTACGGAGGTCGACTCGCCCGCCAAATCCTCTTCGATCACAACCCTGCGGACTCTAAGCTGGGTAAAATTGTCGCCCAGCGTTTCCCGCATCAAGGCTATGATTTCTTCCTGCCCCATCGCCGTTGCCATACTCAATCCCTTTCACGTAACCCGTTGATCATAGGGGGTAAGCTGCACCCCGGTCAACGGGTCCGGGCGGTGGCGCCTGCTGCGGTTGAGAGAGGGGGGCGTCGGGGCCCAAAATGCCACAATCGTTCGAAGTTGCTTGATTTTTTGTTTTTCCTTTGTAAACCTCCGCCTCAGGGACGTGCAGTTGGATAAACTTAGAATAAGGAGGTGCACTCATCCCACCTTTCAGACGTAGGTTCTCTCGCCAGGCCCCAAAAGCTTTGCACCGAGTGAACAAGAATATCATGAACCGGGAAGTCCGGGTTATCGGTGCCGAGGGTAAGCAGCTTGGTGTCATGCAGACGCATATCGCGATTCGCATTGCCCAAGAAAAAGGTCTAGATCTGGTCGAGATCAATCCCAAGACGGATCCTCCCGTCTGCAAGATAATTGATTACGGTCGGTTCAAATACGAAGAGGCGAGAAAGAAGCGCGCGAGCAAGAAGAAGCAATCGGTCGTGGTGATCAAGGAAGTCAAACTCCGTCCCAAGACCGACAAGCACGATCTTGCCGTGAAAGTACGGATGATCATGCGTTTCTTGGCAGACGGAAACAAAGCCAAGCTGGTTATCATCTTTCGCGGTCGCGAAATCGTCCATCCAGAAACAGGCAAGTCAATTCTGCTCAAGGTGTTGACTGAACTCGGCGACTACGCGGTTGTCGAGCAGATGCCGACCATGGAAGGTCGTCGTATGACGATGATGGTGGCGCCAAAGCCTGGTGTCACGATTCCTGTGCCCAAGAAGAAGGGCGACAAAGGCGACAAGACCGAGGACGCCCAGGGCGTCGAGGAAGATCTCGATGACGAGTTGGAGGCTGCCAACGAAGAGGCGGAGGCCGCCGGCGAAGAGTCGAGCGGAGACGAAGCCAAGCCGGTCTCAACGCCGCCAGCCTAGTTCTTTTTGTGTAGCGTGGACCGCGTTCAATAGCAGTTGGCGTCGACACCTATCTGGCAGTTATTACCTCCCATATTATTGATGATGCTCATCGACGTGTCGTGATTCTGAGCGTTGAAGTTGCTCATCGCTCCCGTGTACATAGAACATGAGCCTGCATCGATTTCACCGCTATCGCATTTCAGCATGATCAGAATGGACAGCCTTTCGCTCTGAATTTGGTCATCCCACTTTCCGATCATTGTTCCCGTAGCGAATAGCGCTACATGCTGTTCGAGCTTGGCTTGTGCGGTGTAACAGGTGTCTTGAACCCCGAGCAGACTCCACTGCAGATTGCTATTCGCATTGCAGGCATTTAGCAACACGTTGCCGGCAAAGGCGGGGTACATCGATAGGATAAATGACTCCTTGGAGTCCAGCTGCTGCAGTAGCTCAAGAGCTCGACTTCCTGTGAGCCCCGCATGGTTTTCGGCCAGGTCCCGCAAGGCGGAAAGCTTGCCGCAACTCGATATGGCGATGGATGCGCAAAGCAGCGTTGCTACGGTGAATGTTCTAGATTTCATCAGCTAACTCCCGAAGCTATGTTCTTCCAATCGGCGCTTTGGGGGAGAATTGAAGGTGAAACCGAGCGGGGTTGTCTTTTTGGGGGTAGGCAAATGGCGACACGGAACCACGTGTCGGTCATTTCTCGTACCAAACAGCATCACCTAGAGTTCTGGACGGTCCGTAGGCACGCCGAGTGCGAGCTTGGGAGAGCGCCATCGCAGCGATGGTGCGGTCACGAGGCGCGAGCGAGCACCCCGCGGAGCGCACTATTGTGCGTGAGCAGGGAGCGGAGGGAGCAACGCCTTGTGCAAATACTACAGTCAGCTGTATCGACTGTAGTATTTGGACGGCGAGAACGGATTTGCCGAAGGTAAATTCTAGTTAACGCCGCATACGGACCGTCCAGGGCTCTAGGTGATGCTGTTTTAATTGGGGGATTGGAAGGCGCCCATGCGGCTGAGGCCCAGGCCCGCGGATTCCAGGGTGCGGGACCACCGGTCCGCAAAGGGAGCATCGAAGAGCAATGTGCGGTCGATGTCGGCCGGAAGCCAAGCACCTGTTGCGATTTCCTTTTCCAATTGCCCAGGGGCCCAGCCCGCGTGACCGATGAACATCAGGTAGCGTTCGGGGCCCATACCTTTTCCGATGGCTTCCAGCAGATCACGATTCGGGCAAACTCGGAGCGTTTCATCGACGCGGATTTCATCGGTGCGCAGTTCGCTATCGGGGTCGCCTTCGTAGAGTACAAGGCCATTTTCCAATGAAACGGGTCCGCCGACCATGATGGTTTGGGTATTGTCTTCCGTTGTTTCAATGCCAATTTGCTGGAAGATTTCGGAAAGTGTAAAGGGGGCAGGGCGGTTGAATACCAACCCCATGGCGCCCTGTTCGTCGTGCATGCAGAGCAGGATGACAGTGCGGTCAAAGTTGGGATCCACCAGCGACGGTGAAGCGATCAACACGCCTGGCGCCAATCGTTCTAAATCAGAAACCATGACGCCTCGTTGTTTCAATCGTAGTTGCCACTGCTATTGTCGCCGTTGTGTTCATCGCTGCTTTCTCAGTCCGCTTTTTCGGTTGTGTTGAGCAGCTGCTGAACCAGCGACCGGCCTAATTCGTGTATCGCTTGGTGACGGCTCAGGCCTGTGCGTTGCAAGGCGCCGAGCCTTTTGTCCGTATGCCCTATTCCTGCAGCAATTTGGGTTTCCACGGTGGCGTGGAGAAGTGCGTGTAGGGATTGATCAACAATGGGCGGATGTCGTGGCGAGCCATTTGCGTCTTGAGGCTCAGTATAGTTTTCGGAATGTGCTTCGAAAACAAGCATTAGTCGTTCGAGTTCATCGAGTGCGAGCCAGTCGCCGGCGTCGAGTGGGTTCTCCGCATTGTAGGGACCAAAGATCCCACTGACCGGGCAATCGTCCTCTTCGAGTTCTTCCCAGAGAAGTTCGGACATCCATTCGTCGGAGTCCGCGGGATGCTGAGGTGGTGAGCTACCAATTTCTTCCATGACCTTCGGCTGGGTAATGCCCTGAACGATTTCCGTTAGCTTGGCCACGGTGATGCGATGAATCCATTCTTCCCCAAAGTCAAAGAGGTAGCCAAACGTTCGTCCGCTTTCCAGTTGCATGGCGTCGATGGTGGTTTCTTCGGTTTCGTAGGGCACGCGCGGTTCGGTCGCCGTCGAAAACTCCGTATCGACGGCGCCGGTAAGACGCTGAGCGTCGATGTCGTAGGGGGCACCGAACATGAACTCATAGGGGGCTTCTTCATCTCGTTCGAATGCGCCCTGTAAGAGTTTGTGCAGGTCGTGGAGTGTACTGTTTCCCGCAACGCGGATTCTCCGAACGACGAGTTCTTCGAGTGGAATGGGGCCGCCTATCAGTTCCACGACCAATTCGTAGGCATTGTGGGGCTTGCCACGTGGATGCCGCCGGGCCCGCATGGCATTGAGCGGGATGATTCGACCTTTTTTGATTTCGGAGCTGAGGTCCCAGCGGGTTTCGCGCCAGTTGGTGATGTCACCTTGGTCGCCGCATTGGTCACACCGCCACGTAATTTCGAGGTTTTTTAGAGGCCGGATGATCTCAATTACCCCGGGGCAGGGGCGCCGGTTTGGCCGGCGACGGCAGCGGAGTGGACTGATCTGGCTCTGACCAGGTTGGAGCATGCTAGCGGCGGATACGATTCGTCCCAAAAAGAGGGCGAGGCGACCGGCCAGGCCCTTGGGAAGCGAGCCGTCAGGCTGCTCTAGGTTAGAAATGTCAGTAACTTGCGACTTCGATGCCAAAGGCTCCGCCCTTCTTCTAAATCACGAACCTAGTCTACCATGGTCCAGCGGCCCCTGTAGCAGACTTTTCGACCCAGTCCTAGCAGATCCCCGACAAGTCAACGGTACCGGGATCAGAGGGCTTAGCACACAGGGCGCACATTCGTTTTTCTTCCATGTCACTGATATGATAGCACACCATGCAAACCGACAATCCGCTCCCCAGTGACCTCCGCGATCGGCTCCGAAGTCTCCAGCAACAGGGGCAACGCCTTGTGATCATGACGGGCGCCGGTATTTCGGCGGAGAGCGGTATCCCTACCTTTCGAGGCGAAGAGGGGTATTGGACAGTGGGGGCCAAGGAATACCACCCCCAAGAGATGGCGACCCATGCGATGTTCGCGTCTCAGCCCGAAGCGGTATGGGCGTGGTACCTCTATCGACGCGCGGTTTGTCGGGCTGCCACACCCAACGCAGGCCACCGTGCCGTGGTGGAGCTTGAGAAACGCCTGGGAGAGCGTTTTCTTCTGATCACGCAGAATGTCGATGGCCTTCACCTTCGCGCTGGAAATAGCATCGAGCGAACGTATCAGATTCACGGCAATATCGATTATGCGCGCTGTGACAAGCAGTGCGGCCAATCGCGTTGGTTTCTGCCGGAAGAATTGCAGCTTGTAGGAAAGGGCGAATCGCTCACGAACGAAACCAAAGCCGCCTTGCAGTGCCCGCGCTGTGGAGGTTGGGCTAGACCACATGTTCTCTGGTTTGACGAATGCTACGACGACGAGAATTTCCATTTTCACGCTTCCTTGACAGCGGCGAGTACCGCGGACTTTCTCCTGGTGGTTGGAACCTCGGGGGCGACGAATCTGCCGATGCAAGTGGGGGCCGCCGCGCATGATGGTGGTGCCGCAATTGTGGACGTTAATCCTCAGCCCAACCCTTTTTCCGCTTTGGCTGAGGCAGCGGATAACGGCTATTTTTTGCAGGGACCATCCGGGCAGTTTCTACCGGCCATGGTGAACGAATTGGCCGCCTAACCGGAATTGGTGATGGACGACTCTCCTCTCAAACTGCTGCTCAATATCGATTTCGAATTGAGTGACGACAAAACCGAACTGGTGAAGAAGGTCCGTTGGATCATTCGTCTGCGGTACGTCATTAGCCCGGCTGTCGTCTTGATGATGCTCTTCACGGGGTGGCAGGGCCTAACACGCGAGCCGGCGCTTACCCAATCGGCCCTTTTTGCTGTGCTGATCACGGCGGCCATCGCGGTATTGCTGAATACTATTTATTTCTTTACGCTTCGGATGCGCCCGCTTAGCAATCTGCGGGCGTTCGTGGTTTTGCAGCTTGCCGTGGACGTGCTGCTCTTTACGTCCTATGTTTACCGCAGCGGCGGGGTGACAAGCCCGTTTTCATTTCTCTACCTGCTGCCGATCATCGCCGGCGCTATTTTAGTCTCTACGTCGGCCTCTATGGCCCTCGCCGGCGTGGCATCGGCTTCATATGTTGCTATTCTTTCCCTCGCTGCGTCGGGGGTTATCGAACATATTAGTTATTTCGTTGCACTCGACGACTTCGCACACAAATGGAGCTACGTGCTACTGATGATGCTCGTCAATAGTTTCGCATTCTTCATGGTGGCGGGAATCTCTTCATTCTTGATGCGCACCGTGCGGCAGAAGACAAATTCGTTGACCGCGGCGACGCTATCTCTTGATCGTAAAGTACATTTGCTCGGCATGCTCTATGACGTGGCTCGCGCTGCGGTGGGCGGAAACGATGCCAAGGATGTCATCGACGAAATTGGGGAGATTCTCGTCGCCGGACTCAGCCTCGACCGTGTGTTGGTCTATATCAAATCCGAGGACGGGCAATTTCTAGAATTGGAGCGGGAGTTTTACCATCCACGCCTTGGCGATGAGATCGATAGGGCGTCGCTCGAAGTGAAGATCGCGCTAGAGGAAGATGCGGGCGTGACAGCGCGTGCTGCATTGAGGCAAATGCCCGAGAACGTAACGGACCCGGCCTCTCATCCATTGATCAATCGCGAGTTGGCCAAGAAAATCGGCATCAACCCCTTTGCGGTGGCACCGATGGTGATTCGAGGGAAGATGTTGGGTGTCATCGGCGTCGACCGTTGTTTCGATGCGGGTGGCGAAATCGATGATGATGCATTTCAGGTGCTGATCGCTTTTGCCGATCAGGCCGCGGTAACTCTACGCACGGCTCAACTAGAATCGTAGTTTAGTTTCGTTATTCGACGACAGGCGGTTCAAGATGGTGTCTGGCGCGATTCACCAGGTGAGACAGCTCAATGGGGGTACGCAGAATTTCTCGGACACCGAGGCTTCGCAGTAACTCTCGTGTTTCGCCTGTCATGGTGCTGGCGATGACCAAAACAGGCAACTCCGCTGTAAGTTCATCGCCGCGCAAAGAAGCGCAGAGTTCGAGTCCGTTCATCTCCGGCAAATCGAGGTCGACGAGTAAAAGATCGGGGTGCATCGTCTTGGTGATTTCCAGCGCACTCACACCGTCGGCGGCGGTCATGATCGTTGCGTAGGGGAAGCCGACTTTCAGCGCAGTACGGTAGATGGTTTGGGTTTGCTCTTCTTTATGCGCTACCAGGATACGGGTATCTCCCGTGCGTGGAGGAATGTCGGTGCCTTCTCGGCGAGCTCCGGTCAATGCTCCAATAAAATCCATACAGGTAACAAAGCGTTCTGCCGGGTCTTTGGATAGGGCTTTGTTCAACACGTGGTCTACAGAAGAGGGAAGGTCGGACCGAAATACCGTGACAGGGGTCGGGCTCTGTTTGAGGTGACGCCGCAGGATTTCCTTAACGGTCGCACCATCGAATGGCACATCTCCGGTGAGCATTTCATAGGCCGAGACCCCTAAAGCGTAGACATCGGCACGGCTGCGAAGTTCGTCGGGGATATCTTCTCGGCGGATGAGTTCCGGAGCCAAATAGAGGGGCGTACCGGCGAGGTCACGCTTTCCGTCATCGTCTTCGACGGTTTCCACGAGGCCGAAGTCGGTGATAGCCACACGAAAACCGGGTCCGACGAGCATATTCGATGGCTTTACATCGCGGTGCACAATTCCTCGGGCATGAACCGCTTCGAGGCCTTTGGCGACCTGACGCAAGATTCCTAAGATGACGTCTAGGTAGAGGTGTTCCCCTCGCTGGTTTGCACTCTCAAGTAAGCTAGCGACCGTATAGCCGGGAATATATTCCATTACGAAATAGGGAAACCCTTCGTGGTCACCGTAGGAAAATATCTGCACAACATGTTCGTTGCGGACGCTCGCCATCGCCACGGCTTCTCGCCTGAATCGGCTGGCGATTTTTTCGTCGGCAGCATAATGGGGCGCCAACACTTTGATCGCGATGTCTCGCTCCAGCGCGATATCCGTTCCAAGATAGACAATACCCATGGACCCGCGGCCAAGAACACGACGGACTCGGTATTTGCCGTCGAGAAGTTGGCCTATCGGTAACGGGCCGTCTTTGCTGCTGGATCTCTTATCGGTCACGAATGAATCGAGTCCTTTGGGGCTTAATACTATGTCTCGCCATTTTGGGGGCTTTTGGCTCACCTGTCCAGACTCATTTCAATCTGGAGGAGGCTGCCCATGGTCAGTTCGGTCATGATCCTATAGACTACCAAGACCTTATCATTGTCGAGACCGGTGGAGCTGGCATGGAACAGTCGGATTCAGGTTATGTCGTGCCAAAACGGACGCTTGCCGTTGAGATCGGCGAGGCTCGTGGAAAACAGCGCGGAGAACTTTTTCTAGCTCAGTACCGTGACCACGATGCGCAGCCGCAAAGAATTGGAGACCTTCTAGAAGGTACGCGACACTTTCTACCGTTGAAAGATACCCAGAAGGGTGACGTGCGAATCGTCAACCGCGCGGCCATCGTATGGTTGAGAGTGACCGAAACGAACGATTCCGATCAAGGCGGTTTGGATGAACTCTTTGATTGTCGGCAACGGGTAAGAGTAGTGACGAGTATCGGCGCAGAATTTGAGGGCGACTTGCTTTATGACGCCCCCGATGCGCGGGCGAGAGTCGTCGACTATGCCAATCGGCCAAGTAGGTTTTTGAGATTGCATTTAGAAGAGGGCATGCTTTTCGTCAACAAAGACCATATTGTCGAGTTGAGGGAACTGGGCGAAGACGAAAGCTAAAGGGAGAATAGCGTTGCCAAAATTAGATTTCTACCTCGCCAACCTGAAGAAATACAACGCTGCGGGCGTTCAGTTGGTTACAGGAAAACGCGTGGTCTTCGAATTTCCATCGGGAAACCGTGCTGCGAGCCAAACGGTAAAACAGGATGCATTGATGGCAATGCTCGACGAGGTCGTCCCTGACGAGTCGATGGCAGCGTTGCTTCTGGGAAAACCGCTAAACTTCGTTCACAAATATGAAGCTAGAGAATACACTGTTCGCGTCTCCACCAGTGGAGACGTCTGGCGCGTCATCGTACGTCCGTCGGATGCTGACGATACCGACTCCGTTGATGTGGATGTAGCCGAACCAGGCAGTGTTGCCGCCGCGTCGCCACCCCCTCCCGGATTGGATCAAACCGGCCCGTTTCCCAAGGCATCGCCCGCGGGGGCGCGTCCCGTAGCTGCAAAGGCTGATGCTGCAGTTCCCTCTGCTACCGCACCGTCTGCTGTGGCGACCGCATCGGATAGCGAAGTCGGCATCGACCCATTGCTGCGGGAATGCGTACGCCTGGGAGTCTCCGATTTGCATTTGAGCAGCGAATCACCGCCATTTATTCGTTCCGGTGGCAAAATGACCCCGATGCAGGGTTATCCCACAATTGGCGCCGAGCAAATGGCTATGATGCTCGGTGGCTTTACCCCAGAGAAATACTGGCAGGACTTTGAAGAAAAAAGAGACGCGGATTTCGCCCACGCGATACCTGGCGTCGCGCGTTTCAGGGTAAACCTCTTCTACGACCGTCATGGGCCGGGCGCGGTTATTCGGACGATTCCTTTTCAAATTCTCACCCCCGAACAAATCGGCCTACCCGATAGCGTCAAACAACTTTGCGATTTGACGAAAGGGCTCGTTCTGGTAACGGGACCGACGGGGTCTGGTAAATCGACGACGCTGGCCACCATGATCGATATGATCAACCGACACCGTGAGACCCATATCATCACGATTGAAGATCCTATCGAATCTGTGCATCCGAATAAGAAGTCGCTCATCAACCAGCGGGAAGTCGGTGAACATACCGAATCCTTCGGCCATGCGCTGCGGGCTGCGCTCAGAGAAGACCCCGACATCGTATTGGTTGGCGAATTGCGAGACTTGGAAACAACCGCGATTGCCCTGGAAACCGCCGAAACCGGCCACCTCGTATTTGGCACCCTGCATACGACGACGGCTCCGGGAACAGTCGACCGTTTGGTAAATCAATTTCCGGCCAATCAGCAGGAGCAGATGCGCCAAATGCTAGCCGATACACTTCGTGGGGTTATCGCGCAGAACCTCTGTAGCAAGAAAGGCGGCGGACGCGTTGCGGCGTACGAAGTACTGATCAGCAGCAAGGCGGTGGGGAATCTGATTCGCGAAAAGAAGACCTTCCAGCTCTTTTCCATGATGCAAACCGGACGTGGCCAAGGCATGGTGACCCTAAACGGTTCATTGCTCGAGTTGATCAAAAAGGGCCTGGTTGAACCGAAAGAAGCCTACTACCGAGCCGCAAGCAAGGCTGAATTCAAATCTCTGCTCGACCGAGAAGGTATCTCTCTCGAATAGCACCTTTGGCCTTCGCGGCCAGATACTTGATGTCGGCAGGCACTCGCTAAGGTGTCGCGACGCAACGGCGAGGCTTATCGCTGTCATCGTAGACAACGCAATCAAACGTTGTTGGCGAGAAACACGGCGAGCATTCTTCCGCGAGGCAATCTACGCTGCATTCCTCGGGTGTGGGTCCCCAAGCCTCTCCGTTCTTCACTAGGCAATTGTCTTGCTTGAGCAGCGCCGCTGGATAGACATTGGGGCAGCCGCAGCATTCGTCTCTCCTAGTCGCGAGTACGCAGTCCGCCGCTGTTTGGCATTCGTCCACGAATTGGCAGGTGCCGTCTTTTGGTGCCACGATTCGACTCGGGGGACCGGTAAAGATGCAGTCGATCAGTGCGCAGTCTTTTGACCACTTCGCTTCGCACGCTGGCGGTATGGCTGGGTAGTATCCTGCGGCTTGCCATTCGACAAGGCAGGGGTCCGCGTCGACCGCTGATTGACTATGTGCGGTTGCTGCGGTGCAGCAGTCATCGACGCGGAGGGCGATGACACAGGCCGACGGAGGCGTTTGAGCATCCCCAAGGGGGACCAATTGGGCATCAACGGAAATGCCGGCCATATCGATCAAGGTGGGCCCACCATCGGGGTCGATGCTGACGATGCGGTCGCCACAGGCCGTCGTAGCGAGGATAAGGCTGAATAGTAGCGTGCGATTGTTCATTTGATACTTCCTGTTCGACTCATCATGAATCTCGTCGCATTAGATGGTTGCAACGGATATGCCATACAAACGCACGTAGATGCTGCTGAATTTCTTGGGGTTTCATCTGCATTCCATCAGATATCTGAGAGGTGGCCGGTGAATTTCCAGCGATGGTTGGGCGAACGTGGAGCGGAGGCAGTGTGAGCGTAGGAAGCTACTTCCTATATTTGCGTAACGACTTGGTTGCCCAGCTTTCGAGCACTTTAGGTGGTACTGCGTTTTCACCCGTCATGGTGCGCTTGTCGTAGCTGACAAAACTCGGACACCGTATCTGAACTCCCCGCCGGGGGAACCCTGGGGCTTAACCATACGATGTCGGCGTCGTGATCTTCCCCTGAAGAACGTCTATTTGCTGGGCAGGCTGTGTCGCGAGAAGAAGGGCCAGATTGTCCTGGCGTAGTTTTTTGGCCAGCCGTGCCCCCCTTTACTACGGATGTCGACGCTCACTTTGTAACCCGCGGCCTTTAGGGCTGTGGCCAACTCGCAAGCGAAATAGACCGACACGATGTCATCGTCGGCGGCGTGATAGATCTGGGCGGGAGGTTTTCGACCCTGTGATTTGGTCAGGTCGGTCGGTTTTGCGGGACCTTTGCACGAGCAGTAGCCCTTTTCTTTGGCGAGGACGGCGCAGCTGGCGGCCCGCCCTTTGAAATTGCAGCCGGCCGTTCGGGCGCATCTTACGAGACCCGACGAACTGGTCGAAAACGCGGCCACGGCGTCGCCCATGGTGTCGGCCATGAGGGTGGTAAAAAATCCACCGTTGGAAACGCCCATCAAATAGATGCGTGATGTATCGATGCCGTAGGTCTTCTTGGCTTCCTCGATCACCTTCCTCATGAATCGTAGGTCTGGGTTCTTTTGTGGATCCGTATTGGGGAAGGTCTCCCAATAGACTTCACGGGGTTCGTGATTATCCCAGTCGCCTTTCTTCATCGACCGCGCTTGGGGCGCGATAGCGATGAAGCCGACTTCATTTGCCAATTCGATCACCCCAGACTTCCAGAGCGCGCCTCGCCCGGTTCCTCCCGAACCGTGCAGGACGATGATCAGGGGAGGCCTGGGCTGCCGTTTTTGCGGTAGGTAGATATCGACCAGGCGCGTTTCCTCCGCAACTCGCAAATTTGCGCGTTTTTCACCGAAGCCGGTGGGAAAGGCCCCCTTGTGAATGGGATCCTCGCGGCCGGCGGTCTTCGAATGGCCGGGCTTCACTTTCAGCTTTTTTGTGGCGCGCCCGTCAACGGCGGTAGGCGAGTTTTTGGCCTTCGCCGGTTCTCTGCATTGGAAAAATGCAGCGGCAATGAGTATCGAGAAGGAAGCGACTGCACGGGTCATCGAAAACGTCATCTCCTTTGGTTCTCTATGCCGCGGCATCCTCAGAGACTATCGCGTCTATCGTTGTGATCTGTTCTTCTCGCAAGAGCATGGGACGAAGGCTAAGCGCGTATTGGCTTTGAGCTTTGGTTGACGATTCTACTTTGGCCCACGTTTCAATGCGATGGCGTGGATGCGACAATATGATTTGTACCAACGAACCGGGCTGCTGATAGCACTTTCCAGTGGCGACCATACGTGTCTTATCGAGAGAGGTAAGCGCGTAGTTCCCGCTGGCCGATGAACCGGAGATGTTTGAATCGACGGGCTTCTGCAGTGCCGGTGTCTCGGCAGCGCCGTGATTCGAATGAACGAGGGATTTGCCCGGTTTGAAGGGGGAGGGGAGCCCAAGCGTATGAACCCACGCAGGGATCGACCAGACGGTTTGGATCACAGCCTCGGAGTCCGCCTCGTTCAAGCCGAGTTCATTCTGAAAGATCTGCCCGCTAATGACGATATGGCGGTCGATCAGTGAACTGATTTGTTCGGAATGCCTACAGATTCGCGCCAGGGGACTTGCCTCGTCAGATTGGTCGCCAGGATCGTCGACGCCCGCGTCGTCAACAATCAATCCCCGGTACACTTGAGGTAGGCTCCAACTGTTCGCGGCCATAGCGCCAAAAGCACGGCCGTATTTCTCAACGAGAGTTGCCCACAGTTGTTCAGGAAGCGAAGGGGCGTTCTTGTCGGCCTTGAGGATTTGTTCCATGGCGCCAACGACCAATATTGGGCCAATACTTCTGAGCAAGGTGGCAATGAAGGCGACCTCTTGATCCGTCTTTGCATCGGAGGCTTCACCGCGCCCGTGGCCAAGTTGCCGGCTGACAAAGGCCGCGAAAAGGGCACGACGCCAAACGTCATGGCGGAGCGTTAACAGAAGTCCGGGGTGGTTGAATTGGCCAGCTAGCCCCGATGCGAACACCAAATTCACGACGCCCTGCACGCCAATACGAGAGATGGCTACGTCGAGTCGGGTGATCTCATCGGCCGCGGCGTACTTCACGCTATTGGCATATCTCAACACGGTTGCTGCAATCGCCGCATCGGCGCTGATGATCTCCGCGATATCCCGCATCCCGTAATCTTCGTCGCTGAGCAATTCGTTCAGCTTCAGCGCCACCGGTGGATAGGCGATCAACGGGATATCGTCCGCCCCCGTAGCATTGTCGAGTATTCCATCTAGGTGGTGAGACATCCTTGCGACAACAGCATTGACGTCGTGATTCACGTTATCCTCCCTTTACACCTTTGGCTGAGTATTGCCTGGACGGTCCTGCCCCGGATTGCGCCTAGCGTAACCAGTGTACGCTGTATTGCAAAAAGAAACTAATGAATTTAATCAGTAGCCGTCATCATCTTCGTGATGATTCGGTGACGGGGAGCTTCTGCCGGCGCTCGAATGCCAATCGGGTTTTCTTGAGCATTTCGTCGTTCAGCTGCTGGGACTGTATCAAAAGGGTGCGAGAGCGCCCGGTTCCGTAGCTACGTCTATAAATGCTTTGTAGGAAGATGACACTCTCCCCACTATCGAAATCTGCAATCAGGAGCAAGGTCTGGGGAAACGTCTCAATGAAACCTCGCTCTGGCCATCGGTGCTGCGCCGCTTTGTTGAGCGGGAGCATGAGTGTTTTTTTAGCCGAAGAGATGAGTCGCAAACGTGTGGCGTGGGCTTTGGGGGTTACGGCCTGCGTGGCCGTGAGCAGGCCACCTCTCTCACGGTGAAATGCGTAGACTCTGCCACCCTGCGCGTGCATGTCGAAGCTGGCAATACCGTTGGATTCGATGAGGCGTACGACGAATGGCTGCTGGTGGGTGACCGTGGTCACTTCGACGAACTGCCCGCCGGTGGCGGCCTCTTTCTTGAGCAGTTGAATGGCTGCAATGGCCGATTCGCCTCGTAGTTTGCCGCGTTCACGTTCTTGGGTTGCGGCGATGCCGATAATTTTCTGCCAAAGTGTCTGGGGCGGAGGGGCCACAGCAAGGGGCTTGTAGTTGTCGGTGGGCCAATTCGCCTTATTCCCGGTGGTCTTTTTCGTATCGCTGCAGCCTGGTAGCCCAGCCAAGAAAGACAAGACACCGATAATACCTATTGCCGATCGGGCCTGGCCGATTACCGCTGGCATTCGACCATTCATCGTGTAGACCTCGGACGCCGAGTTAGGTTGACGTTGAGCTGCTTGATGGTGCGATTCGCCGCGCGTCGTACTTCTGAGTTATTGTCGTTGGTCAGGTTGCGGAGCGCACCGATGGCATTTGTATCGCCCAGCGCGGAAAGTGCCCGAATCGACGCCCAGCGTATGCGGTGATTAGAATGGGACAACAGCCTCTCTAGGTCTGGGCGCGCTTCCTTGAAGCCCACTTGCCCCAATGCCTCGATCGTTCTTTCATACCGTTGAGGGTTTGGTGGTTGCTCGGGGATATTGGTAACAGCTCGGCGGAGGGCGGAGAGGGCCTGCTTGTTCTTGTAGCGGGCGAGAGCCTTTGGGCACGCGCGCAGGGGATCCCGAGGAAAACTCAGCTGAATGGCTTTGAGCCCCCGGGTAGAGGCCATGGCTGCCAGCGCGTCCGCCACATGGCAATAGAATGTGGGTAGTTCGTGGCTCCAATAGGAATACGTTTCTTTGGGCTGCCACTTGAACCATTCTAGGAGTTTGTCTTCTGCGTTCTTGTCCGGGCGTTTTCTCAACAGGCTCGCAATTCGGGTGCGTACGACTATATCGTTGTCGTCCAGTGTCTTTCGAACCTTCCTGCGGGAAGCGTCGTCAAATTTGTGGCGCTTGTTGCCCAGTAGTTCCGCGGCACGCTGCCGAATCCTCCAATGCCTATGGCCGAGCTGCGCTACGACAAATGCCGTTGGCAGAAGCTCCAATAACATTAGCTGGGATTTTATGAAGAGCGTTTTCTCGGCTGCCTTCGTCAGTGCCTGCGTAGGACGCGGGCTCATCTCTTGGAGAATGCTAAAGGCCTGTTCGTGCGCTGAACTATGATCGAGGGGCGTGAGCGCACTTGCCAAGGCAGGCACCGCCTTTTCTCCTATAACGAATAGTGCGCGTTTTGCGGGGCCCCGTTGGCTAGAATCGGCGAGTAAGTCGATCAGGGTGTCGATAGCGCGCGGGCCGCCAATGGTGCCCAACAAGTCGATGGCGTTCTTTCGGTTCTCTTCGGTGACCTCTCGTCCTCGAATACCAAACGCCGTGGGCATGTTTCCATTTGCTACTTCGCATAGCCAGGGCACCGCCCCTATGGCCTTGCGCCCCACGCCGTGAAACCAGTCCATGGCATAGCCTCGGATCTCGGACGAAGAGGAAAGTAGATGTCGCGAAAATGGACGAAGTAGTTCGGGACTGTCTTTTCGGCGTGAGAGTTTCATCGCGGCCAGAACCTGCTTGTCCAACTGCCTTCCTTCGAGGGCCTCGCGTAGGCGGGCACCGTCGTCGGCTGGTTTAGGTGCGCAACAGGCCAGGAATGTGGCGACCAGGACCGGAAGATAGAGGTAGGATGGTTGTCCTTTGGTGGGTGTCATTGTTACGGGGCGGGTTGCGGGGCCGAGTCGGGCCCTTTCCAGGCGTCATTGTTCCCAATTGCGTAAATGTAGCGGAGTTCGGCCATGGAGAAGAAATAATCGTCTGATTTGGGATCGGGGTTGACCACCACGCGTCCGTCATCGAGTTCGATGCCTACCACCAGTATTTCATCGCGGTGGTAAAGGGTATTCAGGAGGTGACCAAAATTGACCACGCGATTGTCCTTATCGCCCTTCTCGCCCTTCTCAATAGTGCTGGCTCGGAGACGGTATAATTCGTTGCCGCGTTCGGTTAGCAATTCCTGAAAGATGCTCGTGACTGTGGGCACGAAAACCGACTGCGCCAAGAATGCGTTGCGGGTGCGCTCTCGGCCGAGAATGGTAATGTTGGGGCTGTTGTCGCTGGTGTCCTTGGCGAAGCGGCTTTCCAGAAGTTCGGCTTTTTCTGTACTTTGCACTTCGCAGACGATTCGCAAATTAGCGTTTAGCGTGTCGGGACTTTCTTCAGCTCGCTTGATCAGTTTGAGGAGGCTCAAAGCGGTTCGCGCGTCGGGATCTTCTTCACCAAATGTCGGGGCGAGTAAAATGACCCCCATTTTGGATATGTCGAAGCGATGCTGTTGTTGGCGAAATAAAGTCCTTTCGTCTGCCCAGTCGCCGGCGAGGATCTGAACAATGCCGCGGCGACTGGCATCGTTGGCGACACGATAGTGGACTTGCCCTTGGCCGCTATCGACAAATGCCACGCGCCGGTCGCGATGGTCGAGTACGGGTTCCTCGGAACGTTCCTCGAAAAGGGTGGCCAAACCGTTGATTCGGTCGCTGTCGGGCACCATAACTGTAATGTTCACGCTGGGCGCAAAGAGAACCATTTGTTCGCAGAAGTCGATAATGCCCTCGTGAAAGCCGCAGATCAAAAGATGCTCGATACTGCTTCCGGCATAGTCGACGGAAAACTCAGGAATGGGGGTGTCATTTTGTGGCGGTGCTTTCGCCGACACTTCCGGTAAACTCAGCACAAAATCCTTTAGGCGGTCGAAGTTTCGAGAGATGCCAAAAAAGCCGTGTAGCTTGTCGACGGGAGGCACTGCAGGAAAACGTTCGCCTTTGGTTGTGCCAGGCACGATGATATGTCGAATACCATCGGGTTGGGTGTCATCAAGGAGACAATACCCCAGTAGAATTACCCCATGGGTATGATAGCAGCGGGTCAATAGTTCGCCGAAGGGGGGCAATATCGCGGTAGGCTTCGCGGTATTCTTCAACATCCCTTTGCCGTAAAAACAGGTGTAGATTTCGTCACCACGTGAACAGATCAGGTCTCCGTAGATCTTGTCGACGCCGGGAAAAATGACGATGTCGGCGAGTAGTAGCGCGACGAAGCGTTGCGCGAGGATCGGAACGGTTTTCTCCTGGCCCGCACTGCGCGCTGCATGAATGTTGTCGGCGCGCAAGATCTCGGCGTAGATTCTGGTGTCGGGACTGACTTCTCTTACCGACAGAATTTGGGAGATAACTTCCGAATCTGAATTCTCGCTTTCCTCATGGCCCAAAAGAATGACGCGGGAGGCTTGGTCTGTATCGACGCGCAGTAGGTCGTGCTTGGATATTGCTTTTCCTTGGCGGTAGCGTATGCGACGCAGGAGATCCTCATGAAGGAAGGGGTACCGACGGGCCGCGTTGCCCATGACCGCGATCTTGGCCGATCGAAAGCTCTTTGCGTAGTACTCGACAAGTTCGTCTACCAGCGTTCGATTGTTCGGGCCGATATTGGCGATGACCGTATGTCGCCGTAGCCCGATTCGCCGTTGACGACCGGTTTCCACCAATTCTTCGACAACGCTCGTACCGATGCCGATAAAGAAAGCAATGACGAAGATACCCGCGATGGTGAGGACGAAAGAGGCGATGAAGGCAAGAGAAAGAGAAGAATCCTTGAGAAGGTTTCCCGGGTCTTGAAGTTGGCGAAATGACCACCAAAGTAACACGCCAAAAGGGGCACGTTTACCATTGGCGCCAGTGTCTGGAATGCCATCTTCATTGAAGTCCAGGGGCAAAGACTCGAAATGATCGAGAAGAATAGCTGATAGAAAGGCTAGGATCATAACCACGGAGGCTACAAACGTAAGCTGATAACGTCGCTCACGTTTGGCCAGAATGATCCATACGTCGCGGACGACGTTTCCCCAATAGCTAACCAACATGACCATGCGTGAGAGTCGGAAGATTCTTAGGAATCTCGTGTCGTCGACGACCGCTTCTAGGGGCAAAAAGGAAAGGGTCGCGACGATGTCCAGGACGATCATTGCGATTTCGATCTTGTTCAGTTTGCGATTACGCAAGGCGTGGCGTAACACAACGATCCGCAGTCCAACTTCGACGGAAAATATGCCGAAGAAGACCATGTCGAAGCTGCGAATCCAGGCGTAGGGAAGTAGTGAGAGAATAATCAGTAGCGAGAGCCCGAGTTTGCTCAAGTCGGCTTCGAAGATATCCCGCAGCCATTCAATGGCGCGCTCCTTCTCTCTCTTTTCGCCCTTCATTTCCGTAGGTCTACCATATTTTTGGCTTTTTCGGCAGTCCTCTCTGGTTTTCATAGCTGTTCGCGGGCGCTGACAGCAAACGGATTAATTGGTAAAAGGTCTGCAGCGAAAAAGGAAGACGGATGAGCAAACTAGTCGAATGCGTACCGAATTTTAGTGAAGGCCGAAACCCGGAAGTGATCAAATCGATTGCCGCTGAGGTGGCGAGCGTGGCGGGCGTAACCCTTTTGGATGTGGATCCAGGCGATGCGACCAACCGAACCGTGGTCACCTTTGTAGGTGGGCCCGATGCCGTGGTGGAAGCCGCGTTTCTTAGCATTGCGAAGGCTGCCGAGTTGATCGACATGCGCCAGCACCAAGGTGCCCACGCGCGTCAAGGGGCTACAGATGTTTGCCCCTTTGTGCCTATTTCGGGGGTGAGCATTGAAGAATGCGTGGAGTTGGCGAACAGGTTGGCCAAGCGGGTTGGCGAAGAACTGAAAATCCCCGTCTACCTCTATAGCCACGCAGCCAAACGCCCCGAGCGAAAGAAGATGACCGATATTCGCGTAGGCGAATACGAAGCTCTGGAAGAAAAACTGACGAAACCAGAATGGGCGCCAGACTATGGCCCTGCGGAATTCAACGCGACAGCCGGGGCCACCGTCATCGGTGTGCGTCCGTTCTTGATCGCCTACAATATCAATCTCAATACGAGGAATACCAAGCTCGCCAAGCAAATCGGTTGGACCATTCGGGAAAAGGGTAGGGCGAAGCGTGACGAAAAAGGAAAACGCATTCGCGACGCGGAGGGCGATCTTGTTCGGACTCCAGGTTTGCCCGAATGCCAGGCGACGGGTTGGTTCATTGAAGAATACGGCCGCGCTCAGGTCACCATGAATCTCACCAACTATGAGGTGACCTCTATCCACACGGCCTTTGATCGGGTCTGTGAACTCGCCGAAGAAAATGGCGTGAGGGTGACAGGCAGCGAGGTTGTTGGGTTGATTCCGAAAGAACCCCTTCTGGCCGCCGGGCGTCACTATCTTGCGAAGCAGAATATGAGCACGGGGGTAAGCGAAAAAGAACTGATCGAAATCGCCAATCTCACTTTCGGCTTCAGTGAGGTTCAGCCTTTTGTCGCAGAAAAGAAGGTCATCGAATACCAGGTAGCTGAGAAGCGCCCCTTGGTGACGATGACGGTTGAGGATTTCACGGACGAACTCGGTAGCGATTCACCCGCACCTGGCGGGGGTTCGGTCGCTGCCTTGGCCGGGTCACTGGCGGGAGCGTTGGTGTCCATGGTTGGGGTTCTGACCCACGGCAAAAAGGGCTACAAAGAACATAACGCTCTGATGGAAGAGTTGGGTGCCAAGGCGCAAACGCTGAAAGACCGACTCATGGCCATTGTCGATGACGACACGGCGGCCTTCAATTTGGTGATGGACGCCTTTCGCTTGCCGAAGAAAACCGAAGCCGATATCGCCGCGCGCGATGCTGCGATTCTCGAAGCCAACAAAGGGGCCACTCGCATTCCCTTCGAGGCGTTAGATCGCTGCGTTGAGGTGCTGAAATTGGTGGAACCCTTGGTGGAAAAGGGAAATCAGAATTCTCTAAGCGATGCAGGGGTAGCGGGTTTGATGGCTCGGGCCGGTGCAGAGGGGGCGTACTACAACGTGCTGATCAACCTCTCGGGCATCGACGACGCATCGTGGTGTGCAGAAATGAAGACGAAAGCTGATGGGTTGCTGGCCCAGGCTGAAACGCTTGCGGATGTAGTCCGAACTCGTACATTGGAAAAACTCAGTAGCTAGCTCGCGAGATTCGGCATTGACGGGACTCATGTGATATCCTCTCTGCTCAGAGGAGATCCCCGTGAAAGCAATATTCTTGATCGTCGCATTGGTGGCGAGCGGCTGCAGTGACTCCCTTCCCGCTCCAACGCCCTATGATAGCTCTGTTGACACAACAGTGACTCCGCCGGTCGATGGGCTACAGGGGGATACGGCATTGGATGGAGCGAATCCACCCATTCCGGATCTCGGCGTGAAGGATTCCACCGTCGACAAGGGGACCCAACTCGATAGTACTATCGACAAGGGGACCCAATTCGATAGCACAATTGACCAGGGTAAGGTCGCCGCTGACGCTACGTTGGACCAACCGCCCCCCGACACCGTGTCTCCCGATTCCACCGTCGATTCCACTGTGGATGTGGGTGTCTGTACCGCACCTCCCGGTGGATCCTGGACAGCAGATACCCAAGCCATGGCGGTTGTGGGGAGTTCGAAGGTCCTCTACGCGGTCACCGGAACGGATGCCAACAACGTGTATGTCGCGGGCTATGGTGGAGAAATTTGGCGGCGCACGGGGTCGGGTTGGTCACACTATACGACCTTTCCTATTGGCAACGGTTTTTCCGTCTACGATATGTACCTCGACGGCAACAAACTCTTTGCGGCCGGCGGCAACTCGAACGGTGGTGCGGTTGGAATCTACGATGGTACCAAATGGACGGTGAAGAACACGTATAAGGGGACCGCCAACGATATTCCCAAAATGAAGGCGATTTCAGGCGTCAGCTCAGTCGACGTCTATGCGGCCGGTGGGACGTTGCTACTCCGATACACCGGAACAGACTGGCAGGAATATCCTTCCCCAGGATCTACGAAGATGGAAGCCGTGGTAGGAATGACGGGGGGAGTTGCCTTCGTCGGTCGAGGTGCGGAAATATATAAATTTAGCGGAGGGGCGTTCGGATCTTCTGCCATGGCAACACCGGCGATTGGCGACGTTCGGGCCATGTGGCGACAGGGCAACAATGTGGTATCTGTGGGCCTGAGTATTCCTGGCGGCCAGTCCATCATATATTATGATGGCGCCAACTGGATGCCCGATAATGCTCCGGGGGCTTCATTGCTTTCGGTTCATGGTAGCGGTGGCGTCGACGATATCTTTGCGGTGGGAAGTCTATCGACAATTCTGCATTTCAATGGCAGCAGCTGGACGGAACCCTGGATAACGACGGTGCCGACTCAGAAGATTCAGTTGCAGGATGTGTGGGTCGACAAGTACGGAACGGTGGGTTACGCGGTTGGCGCCACCAGCAACGTTTGGAAATTTACTCGCTGTCCCTAGGACCCTGAGAATCCCCTCAGCATGGATGCCCATAGAATGATCAAAGCTCGAATCCCGTTTTCAGTTCGTTTTCTGCTCCCCTTCTGCCTGGTGTTTTGCACGCTAGTCTTCAATTCCGGAGGTGTCGAAGCTAAGAAGGCGCGGAAGAACGCGTGCACTGCAAAGAACCCAGCAGCGTGTGCTGCGTCTTGTGACCACGGCAACTGGGTTGATTGTGGTGTTCTTGGACAGGCCTATCTGTTGGGCAAGAAGGTGAAGGCAGATCCGTTACGGGCCACGCTTCGCTTGGTGGACGCCTGTTATAAGGTCAGCATTGAGACACCCGCGCCCGTCTATCGTTATTGCGCCATGCTCTCGGACGCCGCCGCTCATGCGTTGATCAAGGTCGTTCAATCGAACCCAGAAGCGCCGCCCCCTCGACTGATGGATCCCGAATTGATAAAGGCGCTCAGTCCGCGCAAATGGCGGTACATCATCAACGCTTCGGCAATGGTTATTTCCGCGAAAGCGAAACCCAAGCGCAAAGCGTTGGTCATTCGCTACGAACCCGAGCGCAAGGTGAAGAGTCGCCATCTGATCTCAACCAAGAGCGGCGATATCACCCTGGAGCTAACCATGCGTCAGGGGGGAATCGTCTCGCTAGATTTCGGTGGAAAGCCGATTCGCGAATCGATCGTTGCGGGAGCGCAGAAGAAATACGGCAAGCTATTTCGAGATGTACATAGCGCTGTGACGGATTCAGACGTCGACAAATTGAAGGGTCTCTTTTCGAAACCCAAAGACGTAAAGCTCCCCAAAGACAGGCTGGATAAATGGCAAGCGGGCCTCGCCAAACTTGGTCCCATGACCGAGGTAAAAGTAGACGCCCACAAGATGAGTGACGACGGAAAAGAGGAATCCGTAGAGTTCATCGTGTTCCGCGGCAAAGTGAAGGTTCGCTGGACGCTCAAGGTCGATGCCGATGGCCGCCTCGTCCATTTTTCCTTCAAGGAAATGTAGGTTCCGGCCTTCCCCCCCCACACCGATTCTTCCCTATTTCTATCCTTAGGATTGGTCTCTACGACCGTAGCGGAATCTAAGATTCAACATCAGCAGACCGAAACGCTGATGAATGAGGTGACGCTCTTGGTACCCATGCCTAAGGTTGGGCCGGTTGTGGAAAAAAAACCAATTCGCAGTTGGAATTCTATTCGGTGAAACCCTCCGCGTAGCGCTCCGGATTCGGGAGCCGGTGAATTGCGTTGGCAGAGTCTCGCCATATTTGGTAGGTTCGCACCTTATAGATTTACTCGAACAGGGCACTTGAGACTCTGCCAGCGACCATGATTAACGAATATTATACAAAACTCGAAGTCTACCTCCGTAACGTATTCGGTGTTTCGAAGCTCGCCGACGTGGTGATCGGCTGCATTGCGACACTGCTGACGAGCCTACTTTTCTACGGCCTTTACAAATTGGTGTCACGCCTTCTGGTAAGCCTTGAGGAGCGTATGTTGGCCTGGGCTGTTCGCCGTGGTCCCCTCCGTTTTCAGGCGCAGGAGCTCTTTTCTGGCGAAGACCTAGGAAAGATCGTTGGAGGGCTTGCAAAGGCGTTTCGCGTTCTGGTCAAAGCCTTCATCATTTTCGCCTACCTAAATATCGTGATGAGCTTCTTCGAAATCACGCGGGGGCTTGTCTCATCGATCGTGTCGTATGTGGGTTCCGTTCTGTATTCCCTGGGACATTCCATTGTTGTGTATCTCCCGAATTTGGCGGTCGTTGTGGTGGTCCTATTCATTATCAAATACCTAATGCGGCTGTTGGGCTTGGTCTTTCATGGATTGGGGTCGGGTCGGATCAGCGTCGACGGTTTCTATTCAGAATGGGCACAGCCAACATTCAATATCTTGAGGGTCATTGTCTTCGCGTTTACGCTGGTGATCATTTTTCCCTACCTTCCCGGATCGGGATCCCCTGCTTTCCAGGGGGTGTCTCTGTTCATGGGGTTGCTGCTCTCTCTCGGATCGACTGCGGCCATATCCAACGTCGTGGCTGGTATTGTAATCACCTACACTCGGGCGTTCCGAATCGGTGATCGGGTTAGAATCGCGTCCGCTGAGGGCACTGTTTTGGAAAAGACTCTTTTTGTGACCCGGTTGAGTACGGTGAAGAATGAGGAAATCGCCATTCCCAATTCGATGGTGATGGCCAATCACATCATTAACTACAGTGCCCAGGCCGAGACATCAGGGGTTTTGCTTCATACGACAGTGACAATCGGATACGACATCCCTTGGCGTGACGTGCACGGTTTGTTGATCAATGCCGCACGCAATATTGACACCATCGAGGAGGAGCCCGAGCCTTTCGTGCTCCAGAAGAGCCTCAACGATTTTTACGTATGCTATGAGTTGAATGCCACTACGAGGCACCCCAAAAAAGCTGCGGTGATTACGTCGCGTCTCCACCAGCAGATCCAGGATCTTTTCGCCGAAGCAAAAATCGAAATCATGTCACCTCATTTTGCCGCGGTTCGTGATGGTGCAGCGAGCAGTTTGCCCCCGGAACATCTTCCGCCCGATTACCAGCCGACGCCATTTCAAGTTCTTGGATTGGAAAAGGTTGCGGGGAAACAGGCCAAATAGCAGTGGGGCGGGGGCCAACTGAGAGTTGTTGTACGCCAATGAGATAAGTCCTGTGACGCTATAGTTTCGTTCCCTCGGGAATCACCGCCCCTTTGGGGATAACGGTTACGCCATCGCGTACCCAGCAAAACTCTCCTTGGAAATCGTCGCAGCCCTCTTTCGACGTAATCTCCACCCCATCGCCGATACGCGCGTTCTTGTCGATGATCACGCGATCCAATTTGCAATTACGGCCGATGCCCATCTTGGGAATGCCCGGTATATGATAGAGGTGCTTGCCGAGAACTTCTTCGCCTTCGTAGAAATCGGCGCCGAGCATGACGACTCCATTTAACACGCTACCGTCGCGAATGCGGCTACGAACACCGATTACCGAATCGGAGATATTCGCGCCGCTAATTTCCGCCCCTTCGGCGATGAGACTATCCTGTACCTGCGATTCCACGACACGGCTGGGCGGCAGGGAACGAGCGTGACTGTAAAATGGCCAGCCCGGCCTGTAGAGTCGGAAGGGCGTCTTGGGCTGGGCGAGTTCGATATTCGCGTCATAAAAGGCGTCGATGGTTCCGATGTCTTTCCAATAGCCGTCGAACGGGTAGGCGACAACGTTGTGGTTGTCGATCGCCGCCGGAATAATGTGTTTGCCGAAGTCGGTTTGGGTCTTATCCTCGAGGAGTTTGATCATCAACTCGGTTTCAAAGACATAGATGCCCATGGAACCGAGGTATTGGTCTTCCTGCGCGCCGGAATCACCAAAGAGTCCTTCGGGGGCGACGAATCGATCGAGAACCGCAGGGTCTGATGGCTTTTCCACAAACTCCGTGACCCTGTTTTCCTCATTAACCTTCATCACGCCCATGCGCGGTGCCTCTTCCCTCGGAACCGGATTGACGCAGATGGTAATATCCGCCTTTTTTGCGCGGTGGTATTCGACCAGCTTTTTATAGTCCATACGGTAGAGATGGTCGCCGGATAGGATTAGGATCTGGTCGGATTTGTAGTAGGTGGTGTGTAGAAGCGTGGCGCGAACCGCGTCCGCTGTACCCTGAAACCAGCTCTCGCCCTGCGGCGTTTGCTCAGCCGCCAAGACATCGACGAAGCCGTTGGTAAAATGGTCGAAGCGGTAAGTCTGCATGATATGGCGATGCAGGCTTGCCGACATGAACTGGGTCAAGACAAAGACCCTTTTGATCTCCGAATTGATGCAGTTGGAAATGGGAATATCGATGAACCGGTATTTGCCGGCAAAACTCACTGAGGGTTTCGCTCGTTCCAACGTGAGCGGAAATA
>Ga0257122_1000749_pt1 | contig 25903 bp, 9 predicted proteins | sample SI106_120metaG_FD_190146 | JGI IMG/M metagenome (GOLD analysis project Ga0257122, IMG submission 190146) | Marine microbial communities from Saanich Inlet, British Columbia, Canada - SI106_120 | ecosystem: Environmental > Aquatic > Marine > Inlet | place: Canada: British Columbia | collected... | reverse complement strand
CATTTCCGCCCGGGTGCTGAGCTTTAGGTTCTTCAAACGTGTGAACTCGAAGCCCAGGTGCACGACGTCGCGCTGAGAATCTCCCGTTGGTGTGCCGTCGGGTAGAATGCCTCCGAAGACCTGTTGGTGCTCATAGCCGCCCGAGAAGCCGATACCGCGCCATGGCGCCCATTTGTGTGCCAAGCCCAAAATCGCGCGATTCCGCCGGCCAAGTACGCCACTTTCCAACTGGTATTCACCGTAGGTGCGGCCATTGAGTTTATGGCCGAAACGATCTTCCGCGCCCACAACGGTTACCGTATTGAAATTCTCGTCGGTGGTGCCGAAGAGTTGTTTCACATAGGTGGATGCGCTTTTTGAAATCTGAGCACGAACACCGACACTGGTCGAGTTGTCACCCGACCACCGAACCGATTCTGCGATCTGCAATTCGAATCGTTTCGAAAGCCTGAGATCAACCCCAACCGTACTCATCAAACGATCCCGCCAATCTGCCGAATTCGAAACGTTGAGCGCAATATTGGTGCTATTGCCCAATTGCGGATCGTTTCCGGAGGCGTAGAAGATACCGTCCTGCGCCACGGTTATCCGTAACCACTTCGCTACCCGGTAGCTCGCCGTAATACCGGCCGTGGCCCGATGGCTGTCTACCCCGGCCACCATGGCATCACGCATGAACATATGCGCAAGCTCGCCCTTCAGCTCAAAACGTCCCCGGCGCATTTGATAGCGAAGACGCGTCAATTCTGTTTCCACCTCACGCATCTGCAAGGGGTCGATACTGCTACCGCTCTGAGTCAACGTGAGTTGAGGCAAGATCGCAACGCCACCATCATGACGGAAGCTAATCTGGTCGCGATCGCTGAAGGCGATGTCGATTCTACCGCCGTACTTCGTACGCCCTTGATCCAGAATCGTATTTCCAGAGAAGTAGCCTCGGTCTAGGTGCGAGAAGTAGGCCACTGTCTTGAAACGCCCCGGCTTCACAGATTTGATGAAGTCCGAAAGCTCCAGATCGAATTTGAATTTATAGGCCAGCGCATTTCCAGCGCGCGGATCGGCACTGCTCAAGGCAGTATGGTTCAAATCAAGATACGTAATACCCCCATCTTCGGAGAGGTAGTTTTGCATATTATGTGACTCAGACCTGCTCACCTCGGCGGTAAACCGCGTTAGCTTACCCACACGATAGGTGAGGTCTCCGCCATAGAGTTTATAGTCAGCGCCTGTTTGCGCGGCGCGCTCCTCGGAGATATACGTTCCACCCACGGTCAAAATATCAAAGAACGTATTCTTAACTTGAACACCCCAAGCTGCCGAACCTTGCTCGGCATCGCCTTCGTATTCATAGTCCACTTCGATATAGACCGGATGTCCGGCTAGCGTCGAAAGGCTGAACGTCGGATTGTTGATGGTGAATCCGGCATCCGCAACGCTCGCCACGGGTGCTTTGAAGAGCAAGCGGCCACCGGGATAATCCAACATGTAGTCGTTGTCCCGCGCCATGGTTACCGAAGACAATTCGATTCCCGTATTGCGCTCTCTCACCACCAACCTAACCCGCTCACTACCCTCTAGAAGGTGGCCATGTCTTAGATAATAGATCGAGCCACCGGTAGCACGGAGCACGTTATGGTCTCGAGATAGCCGCTGATTGTCGTGACTATAGAAGACCTTCACCTGTGGCTTCAGCGTTCCTTTGAGGAATTCTTTTTGAAAGTCTAACTTGCCACCGTAAAGCGATCGGTCATAACGGAGCAATTCGATGCCCTTCATTCCGGCGCGGAAGTTACCCACCTTCAACGCTGACTGATCTGCCTGAAGTAGTACATAGTATTTGTCGCGCGCATTCACGTCGCGAACTTGTTTCGCGCTATCACCGTAGATCGGATAGTAGCGATTTGGGTCTACAACTTGGTCGAAGAAATCCTCGAACTCTCGCTGCTTCGCGGTATCGACGTGGGCCGTAACCGCATAATTCTTGAAGAGGTACTTTCCTTTGATACGGCCCTTTAGATAAACGACTGCACGACCTCGCAACATCAGATGGTCGGTGTCGATTCGGCTATGGGCATTATCACCGTCTAGTTCCACACCGGGCTGACCGATGGCCCCCTCAGCCAAGGCCATCAAGAACAGGGCGCGGTCAGAAACCTCGACAGGCCACCTTAGGGTACCCACGTTGCCCTTGGGATCTTGAGCTTTTACATCCAGCATACTCTTGCCGTCTGGAAGACGAACCATCTGGCTAAAGCTACCGTCGGCTTGGACAACAACCTTCTTGCCATTGACCAAGATCTTGTTCTTCGGATCGGTTTTGCCGCGAACCGCAAATTCATGCGACTTCAGCACAACCCCACGTTCCGGCAAATCAACCCGCAGCTTAGCGGCAGCAACCTTTGGCAATTCACCGATGACCGGCCCCTTCTTGACCTTTGGCTTGGGTATACCGAATGCCTTGCGAAGAACTTCTTCACCGAATTCCGCTAGCTCAACCTGCTGCTCACCCGTCATGCGAGCCAGTTGAGCTTGCACCCGTTTCAATTCCTCTTCCAATTCCTGAATCAGTTCTTCTTCCACCTGGATTTCGAGCTGCACACGCAGAGGTAGGGTTTTGATATCGAATGCTTTCTCAGCCTTGGCCAGTGCCTTAGCCTTGGCCGGCTGAGTCGTACTGCCCTGCCCCGCCGGCTGAGTCGTACTGCCCTGCCCCGCCGGTTTCGAAGTAGCTGTCGCCTTCGGAGTAACAGTCGCCTTTGGGGTGGCTTGCGCCAGACGAAGTTGCAGCGTGCCGCCTTGACGCATTTTCAACAGCCAGCTGCCATCAGCCTCCCGCTTGTACCGGGTTCCCGCCACGTGCAACGGAAGGTGGTGACTCAAGGCCGAGTTGGGAGCAGAAGCTGGAACCGCCTTCTTTCCTTTTTTCGGGTCCGCCGCTGCGGGTTGCGAGGTGCTATCTGCCGGTGCTTCTTCTGGCAGCTTATTCAAAGGTAGAAGCATCATCGCGCGATGCCCCTTCTCGTCTCTCAGTTCGATGACAAGCGTGGACTCCGCTTTGACATGCGCCTCGAATGTGCCGTCAGCATAGATCTTTGCTTTGGCCCCGTTTATCCGCACCCCGCGGGCGAATTTGCCCAGCGCTACATTCGCCTCAACAATTTTGCTCAACGCCAGAGTTTCCTTCCGTTTCGGAATTCTCTTCTGGCGTCTTCGACGACGCGATACCACCGGCTGAGCCGGCAGAGCAATAGCATCCACCTTCAGCTCATAGCGATCCGCTTTCAATCCTTCCTTCGTGAGGAACGCCACCAACTGGCCCTTTACACTTTTTAGATACCCAGCCCAACGCTCAGCGGGCCAACGCACGGATGGCGCAAGCCCTATCGCCAACCGATAACGTTCTTTAGTCTCGCCCTTCAGTGCGGCCCGCAGCGTCTTTTTCAACCGTCGGAGATAGCGCGACTTCAGTTTCCCACTTCGCGTATTGAACAGGCTTCGCGCCGTAGCCTCATAGCCAAAACTCTTCTTTGCCGCAGCGCGGAAAGGCAATGGGGGTGATATACCCATATTGCCATCCGCGTCGAAGAGTACGAGGCGTGCGTCATACGCGGCTCCCGGCGTAATAGCCATTTCCCCGCCGTCGCCTTCTCCATCCCAGGCAATGTCGCGTGGGGGTGTACCGGTACCACCCAGGGTACGAATGAGTTCTCCCTTACCGGTCGTGATACGTAAACGCCAGTCTCGGATCATTCCTGTAGCGAATGTCGGACGCAATATCAGCGGTTCTTTGAGCCGGCCTTTGCGGTCTAGCGGAGCCAACACGCCACCCGCATTCTTATGCCGAAGAGCGATTTGGAAAAGCGTCGTATCGAGGAATGCCTCCCCGACTTTCAAGGTCGCCGCTGTAAGGCTACCCGTTACACTCACCTCTTTGCTTTCCAACGGCGAAGCGGCGACGGGCTTGCCGAGTCGAATCCAAATACTCTTGCCATCACCCCGGTTCAGCTCCACCAAAAGGGGCCATTTTCCGACAAGCCCAACAGCCCGACTGAAACCGAGCTTCTTATCCAAAGCGAGGGCGTGACCGTTCATTGAAACGTGTGGGCGGGTCGACTTATAGGCCAAGGGCGGCTGAGCCATTCCCACGCTAAAGGTGCGATAGGGTGATGTACCACCGCCATTCTTGCTAACCACCTGCAATTGGGCCAAGTAGCGGCGCCCGCGACTGAGCAACATCTTGCCCCCCAGACTTCCATCCCAAAGCAGCTGCGCGGGCGGCTTGCCGTTACCCGAGAAGCGCCGCACCAGCGTTTTCTGGCCATCGTCCGTTTCGCGCCAGATCGTCAAACGCCAACCCAATAATGCGCCACCACCTGCGCGGGTATTGAAGAGCAGCTGTTGGCGCTTCGCACTCTTGCCCACGCGCGGAACATTCAACGGACGAATCGTATCCCAGTTGGCCGGAAGCTTCGTCGAACCGCCGGTAGCCAAAATAGCCAAGTCGGCGTCAACAGTTGTCTGCACCTTGCCGTCGGCCGATACCCGCAGGGCCTTCGCATCGCCAGCCAACGTCATTCTTTCGGGCCCAGCAGGCTTGGGCGGTGGCGCCTTCCCTTTGACGGGCTTGAGCGCAACCTTCTGCACCATGATCCAATTTGTCTTGCAGCTGCTGCCGAAATTCACCTTGGCAGGCAAACCTCGGGTAAATTGCACAACGCGAGATTCATCGGTTGTGAGAACGCTACCGGGGCGCAGGCTATTGGTGTCGAGCTTTACGAGACGCAGGCCGGGATCGATATCTCGCAGATGGTATTTACCTGCGCTATCCGTGACCGAATACGTACCGTTATCGAGATAGACTCGCGCACCCGCAATACCCAAATCTCCTTTGCCCTGCCGGCCGTCTCCATCGAGGTCACAGAAAACTTTGCCGAAGAGAAATCCCTGGTCAAAATCGGGGTCCGGTTCAACCGTAACCAATGCTTCGTCGCGATTGGATAGTTCGGCCGCAAAGCCGTTGTCTTTTAGCACGGCGATATTTCGGTAAACGCCCTGCCGCGTGTCGAGTCCTACAGCGACTTGATAGACCAACCGAACGAGTTCGCCCGAACCGAGAGGGAATGGTCCAAACCGAATAACACGCCCATTGCCCTTTCCACCGTCGGTCTTATCCAAGCAGACGGCGGCACCATCAACATCGGATGCACTGACTTCATTGCCCAAACACGTTTGTCCGCTGCGGATACGACGAATGCGCCGAACGCTGCTTTTGATCATACGCAATCCACGGGGCAGGATATCTTCGATGCCTACGCGCGAACCCGTCGAGGTAAAGTCACGACTCGAACGGTTTTCGACGGTGATGGTATAGGTCAAAAGGTCGCCCAGGCTCGCCCGGCGACGATCAGCGCGCTTTTCCAAACGTATCAACGAGCTTATGGAATCGACCGCGATATGGTTGTTGAACAGTTCATCCGACTGACTCGCAACCTTATGGCGCAAGAAATACGTCAAGTCAGATCCCTGTGACGTCAACTGCGGGCTATCGTTCGCTACGACTTCGTTGTCTGCGCCCACTTTGGCCAGTGCCGGATTGGGCGGTACAACAGTAGACGGGAACTGCATGGAACTCGAAAGGGGCTCCAACTTGATTTCGTAAACATGCCCGGCAGGCATATCGAATTTGTAGAATCCACTGGCATCGGTAACCTGGCCCTGCTGACCGTTGCCCAACAACCCTTCAGGAACCAGTTTGCCAGCCGAGAGCGTATTGGTCTTGTCATAATAGAGTAGCGCCCGCACGTTGGCCACCGGTTCGCCACTCTTCGAATTGTAGACGATACCCGTAGGGTCTATCACGATATCGCGTGTATTCGCTTCGCCATCACCGACTTTGACCGCCGATAGCGTGCCGATCTGCACCCCGTTACTATTGAAGACTCGCAAGCTGTACAATCCCGGCGGCAACGACGCCAAGTTGAAAGCGCCATCCTCGTCCGTTGTACCGGTCGCCAGTGGCGTGCCATTCGCATCACCCAGGATGAACGCCTGTACCTGATAGCCCGCGAGCGTCTGGTCGTTTTCGCCGCGTTTTGCATCATCGTCGCCGATGTCGCGGAATACCACGCCCTGCAGGCCACCGGTGCCAAGCGGGCTCCCGATCAGAACGCAGGCCTTTGCATCCCCCTCGGTACCCAGAAGGCTGTCAAAGGTGGCTTCGTTACAAACCGATTCGCCTTCCTCAACACTTGTGTCGAGAGTGGCTTTGAGCAGTACGATCGCACTACCGTTCGCCGGCACCTTGAGCCCGGTTACCGAAACTCGGCTGCCGGAAATATTCGAGGTCGCATCTGGCGGAATAACCAAGCTGCCCGAAACGAGGCTAAGCCCTTTGGGCAAGCTATCGGTGAGACCGAGCGTTGCATCAGCGCTGCTGTCATTGCTAACGGAAATGGAATAGAGCAGTTCGTCGCCAGCGACGACCAACCCACCGTTGTTGTCGGAAACCGTCTTCGCAACCCGCAGCGGCAAGCTAGCGCCGGTTATCGCCAATACCGTCGCCGAATTTCCGTTCTGGTGATTTCCGTCCGAGTCGGTGAGTTCTGGTCCGAGTTCCTGACTGCGCAGCGTTCCCTGGTTCGTTACGCTGGGGCCACTCTTAATATTGCCAACATAGGTAAGTAGAACCGTGCCCCCAACGTCGATGGTGCCGATCTCGACTCTCAGCATCGAACCATCAAAGGAACCCTCATCGCCATCCGCCAAGTCGGTTAGCGGCTTGCCATTTTTCACCGTAGAGTTAGCGACATAGGTGAGGCGGTTTTGTGGATCGAGGGGATCGTTGAAGATCACATTATGCGCAGCGGCCGTGCCCGTATTCGTAATGGAAATACTATAGCGAACCGAATCGGATACATCGTAGATGCCATCGCCATTTCGGTCGGTGAGGGGTTTGGCATCAAAGGTCTTGATCGTCTGGCTGAGGTTGGGGCCCAAGCCTACAACCATCTGAGTAGAGTCGAGGGCTGCAAGGGTTGTGGGATCATCTGTCAGAGCAACGGGTATGTCGTCGGCCTTGATCATACCCTGATTGCCGATGATGGTTCCCTCCTGAGCTTCCTGTCGAACGCGCACGCGATAGCGAATGCTTGCGGCGGCATTGGCACCCACGAGGATTTGACCGGCAGGAGCACCCGCAGATCCGATCAACACGCCTTTCGCTGTCGGAGCGGAGGCATCCGGCACCGTAGCCCCGTTGAGACGGGTGGTATTCGGCATATACGTCGTATGCGTGGGGATAGGCGCCAAAAGCGTTGTGCCCGCTGATGCAGACGTACCATTATTGGTCACGCTAATGACGTATTCCAATTGGTCACCGGGCTGCACCAGACCACCGTTAAGGTCTACAACCTGCATCTGAGAGCCGACGAAGTCGGGTCGACTGACGACCTTTATAATGGTGGCGTCGTTGACGAGCGACGTCTTCGGATCGTCTGACGGTTCTTCGAGTACATCGTCCGCTCGAAGTATCGCCTGGTTTTTGATCTCCGTCCCATCATCTAGCGGACGTCGAATTTTGGCATTGAAGCTAAGCGTAACGCTATCTCCCGGTGCAATTTCAGCCAGCGCATTATTTCCACTCTTATCCCAACGAATGGTTTGGCTGCTGGAAAGATAGATGCCGCCCCCGCTGGGTTTGATATCGGTGAAGAGTTTACTCGATACGGGGTCTTCGACGACCACATTGAAGGCGTACGCTGCGCCGGTGTTGTTGACGGTGAGGTTGTAGGTCAACAAATCTCCCGGCACGGGCTCACCGCCGTTTACGTCTACAACTTCCTTGGTGAAGTTCGTGAGGTCGGAGATAGCGTCGACTTCAACGGTCGTCGGGTCGTCGGAAGCAGGCGTATTCGGATCGTCCGAGAATGTCTTCGCGCGATTTCCATCGACAGTTGCGAAGGCCTGGTTCGAGATCTTGGCCTTGTTCTTTGCGTTGGGCCTGACCGTCGCCTTGAAACTAACGGAGGTGATAATACCAATCTTCAACTCGGGCAAAAGCCACGTGATGGTATGGGTGTCCTTGTCGTACGTACCCCCATTCTGAACCACGATGTCGACCAAATTTTCGTCGAGTTGGTCTACGACCGAAACGTTGGTGGCGTTCTCGGTTCCTTTGTTGGGTATTTCGATCGTGTAGTTTAGCAGACCGTTGGGTGCGACTTTGCCACTGGCGTTGGCGCCAATAACCGTCTTGGTCATATCGCTGATGTCGGGCTTAGCCACGACAACGATCTTCGTAGCATCGCCAACGTCCGGGGTATTGGGATCGTCGGTGAGTCCTTCAAGTGCACCGCTGGCTAGCTTCGCTTGGTTGCTGATTTCAGTACCATTGGCGGTCGGCGAAATGATTTGGGCATTGAAGCGCAAACTCTGATCACCGGCGGGGCTCAAAGCAAGATCGCCAATATCCCAGGTAATCGTCCGCGTTGCCGCATTGAAGACACCACCATTAAGAACCTGAATATTCTCCAGGTTCTTGTCGACAACATCCGTAACGATGGTTTTTCGGGCGAGCGCATTGCCGCTATTTCGGGCTACAATTGAATAGCCGAGTTGATCGCCGGGTTCAATGTCACCGCCGTTAAAATCAGTGACGGTCTTGGCAGAGGCCATGAGGTCTGCGGAAGCCACCACGACCAACGTGGTCGCGTCGTCAATTGTCGGTGTAGATGGGTCGTCCGAAGGCACCGTTTGCGTCAGCCCCGTAGCGCTAATCTGAGCCTGATTTGCTACCTCCGTCCCGTTGTCTAAGGGGGTAGCAACTACCGCGCTAATGGTCAGCGTTTCGGATTGTCCGACGCCTAGACTCTTCAGAGAACTCGTTAAGGCGCTGGTCCAACTAATGGTTCGGGTAGGTGCATTGAACTGCCCACCCTCACCTGGTTGAATCTGAGTCAATGATTCTGGCACCACGTCCGTTACAACAACGTTCTCAGCAGGGCCGGTTCCCGTATTGGTCAGAACGAGGGTGTAAAGCACCGCGTCGCCGGGTTCCAAATCACCGCCGTTCTGGTCGACCACTGTCAGCGTTGCACCAGAAAGATCTGCTACCGACGACACGCTGAGACACGTAGGATCACCTGCGGCCGGAGTGAGGTCGTTGTCGGTCATCACCGCTGTGGTTATTTCGTCGCTGGTGATTAAGCCCTGATTGCAGATTTGAGTTTGGTCCGCAAGGGGCGTCTTGATTTCAACGGTAATGGTCAACTCAACGGGAACTTGGGGTGCGAGTTTCAACAACGCTGCAGTAGTTGCGCCCGTCCAGCGTAACTCCCGCGTGGTGCTGTTGAAGGTACCCCCTTGTCCCGCACCGATGAATTCCAAATTTGCGTCGAGGATATCGCTGACCACAATGTTGTCGGCTGCACTATTTCCGCTATTGTTGATCGTCAACGTATAGGTCAGCACGTTACCCGGCTCGGCCTCACCACCGTTGGTGTCGACAAAACTCTTGGTCGAAGTGGAAAAGTCGGGAGCGGACACAACCGTAATCTTTGTCGCGTCATCTGTTGCCGGTGTATTCGGATCGTCGGTAACAATGGCGGTAGTTTCGGTACTGTCGACCGTCGCCTGGTTGCTGATCTCTGTACCCGTATCGAGAGGCAACACAACTGTCGCTTCCAAGCGAAGCGTCGTTTGGGTTTTCGCTACAACGGAGGGTAGTGCCCAGCTAGCGGTACGGGTTGAAGCGTTATAAGCACCGCCATCCAGCGGCGTAATATTCGTCAAGCTGACATCCAGAACGTCGCTTACAGAAACATTCGTAGCGTTCTGCGTGCCGATATTGTCGACGATAATCTCGTAGCGCAGCGTATCGCCCGGTTCGATGTCACCACCATTCACATCAACAACTGTTTTCGTACTGCCGCCCAGATCGGGCTCGCTTTTGACGGTGACGCACGTGGCATCGCCTGCTGCACCCGTGGCGGGGTCGTCCGTTGGCTCAGGGGCGCCAATATCGGTTCCGGAAATGGTTGCCTGGTTGCAAACAGCCAAACCGTCAGCGAGGGGTACAACCAATTGAGCGCTGAAATTCAGTACACGGTCGGTTCCGGGAATCACATCTTCGGCAGGCCAGTTAATGGTTCTCGTATTGCTGTCAAATGTGCCGCCGTCTTGAACTACGATCTGATCGAGACTGCCATCGACCACATCGGTGATGACTGTTGCCCGAGAGATGGCATCACCCGTGTTAATCACGGTAATTTGGTAGCTCAAACGATCGCCCGGTTGAGCCGCCCCACCATTATCATCGGTAACCGTCTTGGTGCTGGTTCCCACGTTGGCAGCGGAGGTCACGGTGATAGAGGTTGCGTCATCTGCCGCCGTGGTTGCCGGGTCATCGCTGGCCGTACCTGGCGCGGCAACTTGGTCGGCCGTCACAAACGCCTGGTTGCTAATCACCGTAGCGTTGGTGAGCGGCGTCTCTATCTGGGCCTCAAAGCGTAAAACGCTCTGTTGGGTTGGCGTTAGACTCGCGATATTCCAGGTGATCGTGCGACTCGCACTATCATAGGTGCCACCATCGAGAGGGGTTACCGCCGTGAGATTTGCCGGCACCACATCGCTTACTACTATAGTAGTAGCGGTTTCGTTACCGCCGTTGATCGCCGTAATCGTATAGCGTAGTGCGTCACCGGGTCGGGCCGGCGCGCCGTCGAGATCCTGAACCGCCTTAGTCGTGCCACTGAAATCAGGTGCGCTAACCACGGTCAAACAAGTCGTATCATCCGCCGCGACGGTTGCAGGGTCGTCCGTTAAGACGGCGGGGAGCTCTGTGCTGGTAATCGTCGCCTGGTTACATAGCACCGACCCATTCGTAGTAGGTACAACAATGCTCGCTCGGAATCGCCTGGTTTCACTGGCGCCGGCTCCCAGCGCCCCAACGGTCCAAGTTAGCGTGCGGCTTCCCGTGTCGTAGGCGCCCCCATCGAGGGGGATAACGTTGTCGAATCCGACGGGCAGAGTGTCGCTGATGGCCACGGCGCTGGCCGCCTGGTTGCCCGTATTGCTTGCCGTAATAGTGTAGGTCAGCTGGTCGCCAGGAAGCGGAACCCCACCATTATCATCGACAACGGCCTTCGTACTTTCCGCCAACTCGGGGCTGGAAAATACGCTGAGTGCTGGTGAACAAATCGTTGCACCTTCGCTTGGTTTTTCCACCACAGTGAAGACGGCGCAGTTTTCTACGGATGTGTTGTTGGCCGCGCCACCGTCGACCAGAAGGTCGAACACGACGGTTTCTGTGGTGCCAGCAGCGACAGTTAGCGCAACGACGCTGAGCTGGCCCGTGGTGTTGGTGCCGGCGGGAGCTGCGGCAAAACTAGAACCGGGTACCGCCCCCACCAAAGCGAAACTATTGACCACCGCGGGCATATCGTCGACCAAACTAACGGTCGCGTTGCGGTTGCCCGTGTTGGTAAGGCTAATGGTGTAGCGCAAGCCATCGCCTGGCTCTAGTCGGTTACCATTATTATCGACCACCGTCTTCGCGGAGGTCGACAGGACTGGCGCGTAGACCAACGTGGCGCAGGTGGGGTCGGTATTACCACCCACACCGGGGTCATCACTCAGAATCGCAGGGTTGGCGTAAGGCGCAGAAACGGAGGCTTGGTTGCAGATCGTCTGACCGTCCACGGCCCCTTCCGCTGTGCCTTTGCCCACAAATTCCGCGACGCTATCGAACTGGGCCAGGAACGTGAGGCTTACGCTGCTCGCTCCCGATGGAATGGAGATATCCGTAATCTCAACCCGGCCCATGGATGCTGCCCCACCATTGAGGTCAGAAATATTCGTCGAACCGACCGGAGCACTTACGGAAATAAGCTGCAAATTAGCCGGCATATCATCGATAAATGTGATGGCGGATGCCGACCCAGAGCTCTGCTTTGCAATATTGACGGAGAACTGAACGATGTCGTCCGGCTGATAGTTCCCACCATTGATATCTGACATCGTCTTGGTTACGGCGCCCAACTGCGGCTGCTCAACCGTTGTACATGCCGGGCCGACGGTATGGGGCGCTGGCGTTTGAGTAGAAACGATGGTGGCCTGGTTACAAAGTTGCTGACCATCGGTGGTGCCAGCGCCAACTGTTCCCAAGAACGAGATCTGCCTCGAATTTGTTGGCGGCAATGAACTGACGGTTCCGAGCTGAATCGTTAAGGTCGATCCACTCACGCTACACGCGTCGCCATCGACCGCATCGGTGCAGGGCACGCCATCCAGTTGCAGGGTGCCAGCTTGATAGTCAACGCCAGCTGGCAATGCATCGGTGACAACGGTGTTGTCAGCGCTGAGCGAACCGGCATTTGTAATTGCGATCGAATACGCGAGGGCACCGCCTTGGCCTTGCGCGCTGGGCGTAACCGATTTTATGGTCGCTTGAGTTTTGAAATTCGGCGCCGGTCGTCGCAACGCAAGCATCGTCCAGCCGTAACCAATAAGCTCACCGCCACCGTGACCCGGCGCCGGATTAATAACCGCACCCGTTCCACTTCCAACTTCGATCAATGCACTTGTCGCACCGGGGTTGATCAGACTACTGACGTCAATGCTATCGATGTCGATGCCTGAACCAATGCCGGCACTTTCGTTGAAAATATTTCCAGGCCAACCCTGTTCGTCGGAAAGGGTTGTGCCATTGAAACGAACGAAGTCCTGACAGGTGCTACATTGGAAAGGATGCCCCGCAGGAAAAAGATCTTGAGGAGGTTGTCCCAGTTGCGAATCTGATTCTACCGCGAAGAAACTGAGCGTGCCTTGCGCGGTACTGTCCGCGACAAAACCGTTCATCGTGAACGACGTCTGTCCCGTGCTTCCGCCCGCGCCATTGCGATGGTCGAGCATCAGGAAGCCATCGTAGATTAGAATGTCGCGTTGTAGGGTTTCGCTCGGCGCGCTATAAACAACGGTCATCGACCAAGCAGCGTATTTGCCCTGACAGTTCGGATTCGGGGTTTCTGTACAGTTTCCGGCGCCGTCGATATGGCCCGGGTCGGCATCGACGTCACCAAGAATGTAGGCACCGTTATAACTTCCACCGGCCGGATGCGCCGCAACCAAAGCGGTGACGTCTGCGCGACAATAATAGAAGGGTGGAAAGGTTGTACCGAATGACGGGTGAACAATTGTCGTACATGCACCCCCAGCTGAGACGGCTGAACTCGCGCCGTCGGCGAGCGTAAGACTAACCGTGGGGTCCGCTGACTTTGGACCCGCAACGCCGTCTTGTGCGAGCGTGCCCGACCAATAGAGATAAACTTTTTCGATGACTGCATCGGCGGGCAATCCGGAAAGTGTCGCCGACGACGATGCGAGCAACACGGACCGAATCTCGGTACCAACAGGACCCGGCAACATCAACGTTGCGCCGATGCCTTTTGCATTTCCGAAAACCGTATGACTTGAGAGGAGTGTAGGACTTGAACCTACAACTACCGCAGGCGCAGGCGTTACCATCAGGCACTGCACAAGGCAGGCTCCGACAATAATACGACCCAGTAAAGCCTTTGTGGGGACTCTAACTCCCCGATAGTTGTGGCACATTCAGTTCATACCTTGGCCGAAGTCTATCCTGAAAATTCCAGGGTCTCCAATTTTCACCTTTAATTTTCCTGAGATATCGGGACCCTGGATCCGGGCCGGCACGAACTCGGTCTTCGTCGTCCCATAGGATCGGGGACCCGCCTTGGCAAGGACGGCGATCTATGAGAGATAGAGCCTCCTCAAAAAGGCGTGACCGATGATCCGAAAGATGAACAACTGCTGTAAAATCACAACTTTAATTATTGCTTTGGGCACCGCTGGCTGTGCGTCCTCGGAGGCGGGTAAGAGAACTCAGCCTGCCAAGAATGCTGACGCAGAGCGTCAAAGTGGGTCCGCGGGCGCAAAGGCAGCCGCTGGGAAGACCCCGACCGCTACAATGCCCACGCTCGCTGACGCCAAGGCCTTCATTGAGGACACCGAAAAGAAGTTGCTGCGTTTGTGGATCGACGCGGAGCGCGCCTGGTGGGTCAAGTCGAATTTCATCACCCACGACACGTCTTTGGTCGCCACAGAGGCAGATCAGAGGCTAATGGCCTTTGTGGCCGAGCGTGCCACGCGGGCTGCCGAGTTGGCGAAACTAGATCTCCCCACCGACCTAAGACGCAAATTCGATCTGCTTCGCTCGCGTCAGAATCTGCCGGCTCCCAAGGGCGTCGAAGCCCAACAGGAACTGGCCAGCCTAGCGAGCAAACTCTCCAGCATTTACGGCAAAGGCAAAGTCTGTTCAGAAACGCTGGGCCGGGCGCTCGTCAAACTACGGGGCAAAAAGGCCAAGGTAGAAAAATGCCTGGCACTCGGCGACTTGACCGAAATTATGGCGAAAAGCCGCAATGCCGACCACCTTTTGGAAGCCTGGGTGGGCTGGCGTAAGATCTCACTTCCCATGCGCAAACTCTATCGCCGATACGCGGAATTGGCGAATGAGGGGGCCAAATACCTCGGCTTCAGCGACCTTAGCGACCTCTGGAAATCCCGCTACGACATGCCCGCTCAGGCATTTGAAACCGAGGTCGACCGTCTCTGGCAACAGGTCTCTCCGCTCTATCAGGATTTGCATTGCTACGCGCGACGAAAACTTCAGGGCCGGTACGGTAAGAAACTCGTCGCCGATGGCCAACCGATTCCCGCACACCTACTCGGCAATATGTGGAGTCAGGATTGGACAGCTCTGGATGATTTGCTACTGCCGAAGAAGGCCAAAGGCGTCGATCTGGACAAAGCGCTGAAGAAGAAGGGCATCGATGAAGTGGGGATGGTGAAAGTGGCGGAAGCTTTCTTCACATCGCTGGGGCTCGCTGCACTACCCGAGACATTTTGGAAGCGGTCGCTCTTTACCAAACCGAAGGACCGAGACGTTGTCTGTCACGCCAGCGCCTGGGATGTGGATTTTGACGAAGACCTGCGAATCAAGATGTGTATCCGCAGAACAGGTGAAGACCTCACGGTGATCCATCACGAACTGGGGCATAACTACTATCAGTACTACTACCGCAAACTGGATCCGCTCTTTCGCGATAGCGCGAATGACGGTTTTCACGAAGGCCTGGGCGATACCATTGCACTCTCGGTCACACCGTCCTATCTAAAGGAAATTGGCCTGATCAAAAAGGTCCCTAAGAATGAACTTGCCCCGCTGTTACAGCGCGCCATGGATAAAGTCGCCTTTCTCCCTTTCGGCATTCTCGTGGATAAATGGCGTTGGGATATTTTCTCGGGAAAGGTCAAAGCCGACCAATACAACAAGCATTGGTGGGAACTGCGGCGCAAGTTTCAAGGAATCGCTCCACCCCAGCCACGTAGTGAAGCGGATTTCGATCCGGGCGCCAAATATCATATTCCTGGCAACGTTCCCTATGCGCGCTATTTCTTGGCAGCCATTCTTCAGTTTCAATTCCATCGCGCCCTCTGTCGGATCAGCGAACACAAAGGACCTCTACATACCTGCTCCATTTTCAATAACAAGAAGGCGGGAAAGAGGCTCAAGGCGATGATGGAAATGGGGCTCGCTCAACCCTGGCCCAAAGCGCTAGAAGCCCTTACGGGTGAATCAAAGATGGATGCCACCGCGATGCTTTCGTATTTCGCGCCACTTCAAAAATGGCTCAAGGAAGAAAACAAAGGCCAAACTTGCGGCTGGTAGCATTCCTCACTTTCCTCGCACTCATAGGCGCCTGCCAAAAGGCGAAACCAGATCAACCCGCCCTGCGTGACGCGCAGAAAAAGAAAGGCATCGCTACGGTTTGGCCACCTCTTCCCCGAAGCGCGGAGGAAGGCCGGCAGTTGATCGCCAAAGAAACTCAGCACGCGGTGGGTGGCAGCGATCCGTTTTCCCCTAGCACCAAAAATATACGGCGCGAACTTGAGCGCTCGCCCCTTGCGAAACTTCAGATCGGCGATGCGGCGATTCGACGCTGGATTCAACGCTGGATCGATCGGAGCAACAAAACGGCTGAGCGCGGCTATTTACTTTGGGGCACGTATCACGACTCAGCTCAGCAAATCGAAGCGTTTCGTCGCCTCATCGGTATTGATGGCCTGCGTGGCGTCGATGCTGTCGCCATCGAACAATTCGACGCTGATGGGCGGTGGGGAGGAAATGCCCAGGATGGAGACGATGCCCTACTTCATCGGTACCGCGCGACTGGAGATCTCAACCACCTGAATCAATTGCGCGAGCTTCAACGCGAAAACAACTATACCGCTTGGAAATTTGGCTACGTGCCAACACTCATGGATCTCCTTTTTACGTTGCGCGCACGCGACATCCCCTTCTTTCCCTGCGATATGCCGCGAGCCACTCAATCGAAAATCCCTCGTGTTGGCGACAACCTCATGCGCTTGCGGGAACTCCACTGTATATACAGCCTGAAGCGGCGGAAGATCGCTCGCAAAGGTGTGACCGCCATGCTCTGGGGACAGGAGCATATTCGACGTCACGGAATCAGTCGCTATTTCGCCAGCCAGGTCCCGATACTCCCCATCTACGTCTTTGGCCACCGCCCCGCTCGCAAATCCATCGAGGTAGACCTGGCCAAGACATTCGGATTGAACGCCCCCCTTCTGCTCCCCTTGAACCACGCCAAGGGCGCAGTCCTCTTTTTGGCGGGCCCCGTCCTCAGAGCTGAAATGGAAAGAAAGCGGGACGATACGAAGCAGCCCAACTCCAAAGCCATCACCTGGACGTTCGACGGTGAAATGAGCGCGAAGCTCGAGCTTGTGCACACGACTAGCGAATCGCCCTATCAAGAAGCCCAGCCCGCCTGGGGCGCGTACAACTATAGTGTGCAGTGTGGCGGACGGAAGATCCTAGGCGTTCTGACCATCACCCCCACACAGTCGGTCCACCTCAACATCGATTGCGACGGGCAAATTGTTGAAATCACATACCGAAGTGAAGCCGCCCCCCAAAAGCCCTCTCTTGCTCAATAATTCTAGCGCTGATAGCTTAGTCTAGATGGCCAAACTGATCGCCGTGCGCGGCCCAACGAAGGGTCGACAATACCCATTACGAGAATCCTGCTATTTGGGACGGAGTCCTAACTGCCAGGTTTACGTCGGTGATTTGACGGTTTCCCGCGAACATGCGCTGGTCAAGCGCGTCGACGACCACTTCGTCGTCGAAGACCTGAGTAGCGGCAATGGCACCTATGTCAACGAAGAGCGTGTTGAATCCCATGAGCTAAATGATTCGGATGAAATCCGCATCAGCAATAGCGTCTTTCGTTTCGTCAAGCGACCCATCCCCCAAACCAAATGGGTCAGCATGGTCACGGTGGATAGTTCGTGGGATCCTGAAAAATATACCTTCCGCGATTCCAGACCATCGCTGCCCGCATTGGTACAAGTAGAAACGGATGAGCATCTACGCCACGATCTCGCCAAAGCGCACCGCATGCTCAAAACATTCTACGCGGTAAGTGCAGCCACGAGTTCAATCCTCGATCCAACAACCCTGTTCAATAAAATTCTCGATGCCCTCTTCGCTATTTTTACCAGCGCAGAACGCGGCTTCATTCTACTCAAAGACGAACAGGAACAATTGGTACCGAGGGTCATTCGACGCCGCAAAGGCGCTGGCCACCAAGGCGGGCTATCCATCTCCCAATCGATCGTCAATCGCGTGATGGAAGAAGGTGTTTCCGTTATTACCGCCGCCAGCGATGCCTCGGACGACGAGTCAATAGCGGAACCATCACGAATGTGTGCGCCCCTAATCGTCCGGGGCGAAACTCTAGGCCTCTTACATATCGAAGGTCGCGTCGGTGAACCACAATTTACCCAGGAAGATCTCGATCTACTCAGCGGGGTTGCACATCAGGCGGCCGTCGTTATTCACAACGCCTCCCTCCACCAGCGCTTGATGACCCGACAGCGCCTTGAGCGCGACTTGAGACTTGCTCGTCAGGTGCAGCAGAGTTTTCTTCCAAGCGACCTCCCGCAAATCGCCGGGTATTCTTTCAATCATGAATATGCCCCCCTCTATGAAGTGGGTGGCGACTTCTACGATTTCTTGAGATTGCCTAGTGGCCAATTGGCCGTGCTCATCGGCGACATCTCGGGCAAGGGTATTAGCGCAGCGCTTTTGATGGCGCGCCTTACGTCTGAGCTGCGCTACTACGCCATCAGCGAATCGACACCACACCGCGTCTTAGCCCGGGCCAACGAATTTCTACTCAAGAATGCTCACGACAATATGTTCGCAACGGCCCTCTATCTGGTCTTGGACCCAACAACCCACAGCATCACCATCGCAAACGCCGGCCACATTCCAGCCCAGCTATGGCGAGCAGCCACCGGCAAAGTGGAGCCTTTGGAAGATTCGACCAATATGGCCCTCGGCGTGTTAGCGGAAACCGAATACGATCAATCGGTGGTCAAACTTAACCTGGGGGATCGAATCCTTCTCTCTACCGATGGTGTCATCGAAGCCACCAATCAAGAGCACGAAGAGTTCGGCCAAGCACGTCTTACCGAAATCATCGGCGCCTCCGAAGCCAGCGATCTTTGCAGCGAAGTCCTGCATGCCGTCCGCCACTTCTCCGGCGAGATGAGCAGCAACATCGACGACATCACCCTAGTAAGCCTAAGCCGCAACAAATAACCAAAATTTGTAAGCCTAAGCCGCAGTAAATAACCAAGCTCACAAAGACAAACAGCGCCATCTAGAGTTCTGGACAGTTCGTAGGCGCGCCCCGTGATCGCACCATCGCAAAGCGATGATGCGATCACGGGGCGCGAGCGAGCACCCCGCGGAGCGCACTATTATGCGTGAGCAGGGAGCGCAGCGAGTAACGCGGCATACGGGCGGTCCAGGGCTCTAGATGGTGCTGTTTCAGCCGCGGGTTAGGGGCATGGTTAGACAGCGGCCGCCGCCTCGGGCGCGGGATAGTTCACTGCCCGCGAAACTGAACACCGTTCGGGGGCGGCGCATACCGTCGACGACCATCGCACGTCTTTCATCGGCGAGCTGAACCGAATGTATTCGAACCTCGTCGAATCCCTGTTCCTTCAACTTCGCGATGGTATTCACGTTGCGTCCATAGAGAATGATATGGCCCGGGGAAAGACAAAAGGCATTAGCCCCATCCGTCCATTGTTCGCGTTGCTGGTGTAGTAACTCGTCACCGCCACAGGGAACAATACGCGTGTCCTCACCCAGTTCTTCGCGCAGCACGTCGAATACACTCGCGGAACTTGAAACCTTTTCGGCCTCACAGCCTGGTTGGAGGCGAATAACTTTGGCCCCCCCGTCCCGTTGATCCGGCCGAGGTGCAATGAGAGGCGTATAACCTAAGAAGAGTTTACGATCGATTTGAGTCAGGATTGTATCTAGATGCATCGTCGAGCGTTCCTCAGGCATCAGTACCGCATAGACCCGCTTCAGTTTAGGAAACGTGTCGAAGAGTGCCTCTTCACAAACCCTTTCGATGGTCTGCGCCGACGTGCGCTGCGAACAGCCGATGAAAAGTACCTCGTCGGAGATGACGAGGATATCTCCGCCCTCGATGCGGCGAAATAGCGGGTGACGGTGGGGATCGGGTTCCGCAAAAAGAAATTGCGGGCTTTCCAACAAACCACTCTGAGCCAAAGCGAAGGCCACCAACAGGGGTTCACGATTACGTGCGTCGGTAGCCATTCTTCCCATCATGATACGATTGCCGATCGCTACGCAGGGGTCGCGCATGAACATCAAATTGGGCACCGGAGACAGCGCCATCGCTGTAGGTTGCTTTTGTTCGGCCCGCAATCGCGCAAGTGATCGCTTCGCCTGTCGTAAATCATCCCAATAGATCCCAGCGATCAGCCCTTGGGCCAGGGCCTTCGCCGGCCAATCGATCAACTCTTCAGGGAATGCCGGCAGGCCTGCCATTTCCCAGACTCGCGTAAGAAGGTCTTTACGCCCTTCACGCGGCGCTTCGGCCAAGGCGCGAGAAAGCAAATCCGCGATGTCCAGAACACACGCGCCTGCGCTGCGTAATATCTCCGCCATCGTATTATGTTCGCGCGCCGTTTCCGCCGGCGAAAGGATATCGTCGAAGAGCAGCAGGTCAAGCTGGTGCTGCGTCATACGAACGATCTCTTCGCCCGGACAATGCACCACGACGCTTTGGAGGATTTCTATTTCACTATTAACATTGATCGCGATTGGCGGCCCATTCATGGAGAGATGATCGCATATTCGCGGCAGAAATCACAACAATGCTACCTACCGAACAGGTGCTATGACCCAATGGAGCCGAGGTGGGGCCCGAGGTGGGATCGAAAGCATGTCTGAGAAGCTACTTGGCCGAATGCTTCCAGATATTGGCCACGACCCCACGATTGTTGATCCGAGCCTGGTGATTCCAAGGAATGGCAGTCGCCGCCTCAAATTCTTCAAAAGCGGTCAGTACGACGGCTTGCAGATCGCTGCGCCTCTTCAACATCGCGCCAAATCTGCGATAGAGGTCGCCAAGGTCCTTCTTCTTGCCCATACGCAGCCCATAGGGTGGATTGCAGACAACAATGGCACCCGCGGGTATATCACCTTCAACTTCTTCGAAATCCCCTTGTCGCCATTTCAGTGCAGGAACTCCAAAGAGCTTCGCGAAGTATTTGCTGTTTTCTTGCGCCGCGGCCAATGCCTGCTCATCACGATCGGAACCCATGATCCTGAGGCCTCCTGCCGGAAGCGTTTCCGATAGTGCAACCAGGGACTCATCTGGCGCCATTTGGGTTTCCAACTGCCCGAGGCTTGGCCACGCCTGAAAGGCGAATTTACGCTGACTCCGAGGTTCAAGACCACAGGTTAGCGACGAGGCTTCCAAGGGAATCGTTCCGCTACCACAAAACGGGTCCCATAAATAATTCACCTTTTCGAAGGATGCCATTCGAAGAAGCGCCGCAGCAATCGTCTCTCGCAACGGAGCACGGCCGATGGCCAACCGATACCCGCGCTTATAATATTCCTCGCCAGCCGCATCAACGCTCACTTGAAGGCGATCGTGATCAAAACGAAGATGGACGGTAGGCAGTTCCAAGTCGGTCTTACTGTCCTTTTCGAGCTTTAGATAGTTTCGAAGGAAAATCTCCGCTCGCTCTTTTACCGCATCGCTATGATACAAACGGGACTTATGGGCAACGACGCGAATTGGCGGTAGTCCGCGCTTTGGCAACAAGTAGGCGGCCCAAGGGAGTTTGCGAAAATGCTCGTGAAGGCCCTGAAACGTGGTTACGTCCTTCGCTGGCCCAAGTCGAACGCGCACGCCTTCGGCAAGCCGACCGTTTCGCAACACGCTTTTGAGTTTCTCCAGATCTCCCGCAAACGAAACCCCGCCGCCCTCTGCTTTAATCTTCTTTACACGGAGCTTCGTTAGGTCGGCGATTTCCTGAGCGAGCCACGGTTCGAGCCCAGGCGCGCAGACACAGAATATTCGATAAACAGTATTCGACATGTTCTCACCGGGGTACTAACGCGCTTAGTTGCGCAAACTGGTGAGGGGAGCAGGTATGCGTCCCCCCCGACGAATGAAGGCACGGCCATCAAACGGGTTGACGGCCATCACCTGAGCCGTACCCAGCAAGCCGCCATATTCATAGGAATCTCCGGCCTCAGCACCAGGAACAGGCAGAATACGAACAGCGGTGGTTTTGTTATTCATGACACCAATGGCCATTTCATCGGCAATGATCGCCGCAATAACGTCTGCATGTGTCGCCCCCGGTATGGCCACCATATCGAGCCCCACCGAACAAACCGCCGTCATCGCTTCCAGTTTTTCCAGCGACAACGCCCCCATTCGTACGGCGTCGATCATGCCTTGATCTTCACTGACAGGAATGAAGGCACCGGAAAGGCCCCCAATGGAGGAAGACGCCATCATTCCCCCTTTTTTCACCGCGTCGGTCAGCATTGCCAACACCGCGGTAGTTCCCGGAGCCCCCGTTCGTTCGAGACCGATCGTTTCCAAGATCTCAGCGACGGAATCGCCAATGGCCGGCGTGGGCGCCAAACTGAGGTCGACCACACCAAATTGTGCGGGCAGGCCCAGACGCCGGGCCACTTCACGGCCGATCAATTCTCCCGCCCGAGTGACCTTGAACGCTTGGCGTTTGATCACCTCGCATAGTTCACCCAAATTCGCGCGGGGATTGCCCTGCAAATGCCTTTTGAGTGCGGCACCCACAACACCCGGTCCGCTCACCCCAACGTTGATCACCAAATCGCCTTCGCCTATTCCGTGCGTGGCACCGGCAATGAAGGGATTGTCCTCCGGCGCGTTGGCAAAGACGACCAATTTGGAATTGCCGATACCACCGCGATCGGCGGTTTTCTCCGCAAGGCTTTTGATCTGCCGGGCCATCAGCGCGATTGCATCGATATTGATTCCCGCCCGGGTACTGGCAACATTGATCGCCGAACAAACCCGGCTGGTTGCAGCGAGAGTTTCGGGAATGGAATCGATCAATACCCGATCACCAGGCGTCATCCCCTTTTCCACTGCAGCAGAAAAACCACCGATATAGTCAACCCCCACTTCAGCGGCCACCTCATCCATGGCCTGCGCCAAAGGTAAATAGCTTGAGGCGCCCGTGGGCTCTCCAACCAAGGCGATGGGCGTCACCGAAAGGCGCTTGTTGGTAATCGGCACCGCAAGTTCGTTTTGCAGAGCCTCGATTGTCGGCACCAATGGTTCGGCTACCCGCCGGACATGGTCCTTTAATCTCTGAGCTGTCTTTTCAATTGAATCGGTGGCGATGCCACGTAGCGAGATACCCATGGTTACCGTACGGATATCAAAATGTTCCTGCTCTATCATTCGCAGGATTTCGGTAACCTCGTCGGTATTCCAAATCATGATTCTCTGGAGTTCTTAGACGCGCTGCAGCGCTCTAACAATATCTTCGTGCATCACAACGGTGTGAATGCCCAAAGTACCGCTCGCTTCTAGCAGCCGTTCTTTGAAGGCAGCGAAGGGGAGTTCGAGGTTTTCGATATCGACGACCATAATCATCGTGAAGAAATCGCCAACGATTTGCTGACTCATATCTTCAATATTCCCCCCCGCATCAGCGATGGCGGTGGAAATCTGCGCCACTACCCCACGCCGATTCTGACCGCTAGACGTCAATACCGCCCTGCTCGTGCGCGTTCGGTCCTTCTGTTCAACGCAATTGAGACACGTAGCCAGCAGCGTAGAATCGCTCTTGGCCACTACGGAACCTAAGCCCGTCGTCATGGTGCCGTCGCCGTTATCGCGCGCACCAACGCCGGCCGTAGCGTGTGCCGTTTCTTCAGCTCCATGAGAATTTGCTGGCAAATTTGGAGAAGCGCCCAGGACCTGAGTAACTTCCTGAACGACGAGTTCGATAAGGGCGGGGTCTTTCGATTCCAGGCGCTGGCCCACGACGCGGGTAACCGCTCTAACCAGCTGATCCACTGAATCGTTTTTCATAGGCTACCGCCCTGGGCCGAGAACTTAAGCGGCTTTTGTAGCTTTGTTCTTGGCGGTCAAATTGGCTTCCCGATAGGCAGCGAGCAATTGAACCGGCGTGTAGGCCGCGAGCTTTTCTCGGTAGTCGCTATCCTTCAAGCGATTGGCCACGGTCAGAATTGCCTCGATGACTTTTTCTGGTCCACCGAATTTTTCCTTAACCTCGGTCAGCGTTTTTTGCAGACGCAAGAGTTTGGAATTCGGTGCAGCCAGGAGCTTCGCCTTCAATTCTTCTTTGGACATATCGCCGCGGTTCATTCCGCCAACCAATTTGTCGACCAGCTTCTCTTTATCGCCATATAGTTCGCGAACTATCTGTAGAGGCGTCTTTTTTGCCATGATTACAGCTCCTCGAAAATCTATTGTATGCGCTATGACTTCGCTACCCTCGCTACGCGGTGGCGGCCGATCAAAGATCGGTCATAACGTAATGCGCCGCCCTTCGTGGGCTGACGAGCGCCGCATCATGTCCACTTCGCCCCAACCTGTCAAGAGATCCATTGGGGATCCTCCTCCGCGCGCGCGCAAACACAAAATAACAATATATTCCGACTCTTAGTGGTGGACTGGGGGTCTTTTCCCCGCCCGTGAAGTGGCATTCTGTCTCACTCTGATGCAATAATCGGAAAACCCCGTCGTGATTCGAGGAGAAATGGCCCGCGTACCCAAATGGATGATCAAGGCAGCGATTCAGGGTTGCCTGGCCCGGTTGCCTGCCCGGCGCCAGCTGAACCGCTTTTTCCAGCGCTATATCAGTCGAACCCTTGAGTTGGACCGCGACTATTTTCTCAGCAAATGGAACCAAGTCGAAACCCATATCGACATCTTCATGCATAACGCCCCCCTAGCCGAGGAGCATCCAGTCGTCTTGGAATTGGGTACGGGCTGGTTTCCGGTGACCCCTGTCGGACTGGCGCTGGCCGGGGCCCGAAAAATCATCACCATCGATATCGACCCCCTGCTCACCAGTCGGCAGGTGCACCTCACCATCGACCGCTATATCGAAACGATCGAGAGCGGTGAAATCCCCTTGCCCGATCCCGAACTATCCCTCGAACAGTTACGCGGCATCCGGCGCTTGGGCGACAAGACACCCGCCGAACTGCTCGCGCCTTTGGGAATAGAAGTGATCGTCGGCGATGCCTCCAACACCAACATTCCACCGAGTTCTCTCGATTGGGTCATCTCCAATAATACACTGGAGCATATTCCCCCCCCCATTCTCGAAGCAATCCTGCGTGAACTCGGCAGATTGCTCACACCCAACGGGATCATGAGCCACTATATCGACATGACCGATATGTACGCGAATTCCGATGCTGAAATCACCGCCTTCAACTTCCTCCAGTTCACAGAGAAGACCTGGGAACGATTCTTCAATAATGAGATTCAATACCAAAACCGTCTGCGCCTCAGCGACTTCAAAAAAGTACACGAAAAACTCGGTCTGCAAATCACCTACGAGAACCATATTCGCGGCGTCCTCAAAGAACTCCGCTCGGTTCAACTAGCACCATCATTTCAAAGCTATGACGAAGAAGATCTTTTGGTCTGCAAAGGGACTCTCGTTTCTCACCGCGCGCGCAAAAGCGAGAACGTCACTATTCCGCATATCGTCATAGAGGATTGGACTTATTCGTCTGTCGATGAATGAGGGTACATTCTAGACTTAGAACCGGGATCGGTTTTCGGTTTTGGTTTCTTGGCTCTCGGTTCTCGGGTTTCGGTTTTCGGCTCTCGGGTTTCGGTTCTCGGGTTTCGGTTCTCGGCTCTCGGTTCTCGGCTCTCGGTTCTCGGGTTTCGGGTTTCGGTTCTCGGGTTTCGGGTTTCGGTTCTCGGGTTTCGGGTCTCGGGTCTCGGGTTTCGGTTCTCGGTTTTCGGTTCTCGGTTCTCGGGGTTCGGGTTTCGGTTCTCGGGGTTCGGGTTTCGGTTCTCGGGGTTCGGTTCTCGGTTCTCGGGTTTCGGTTCTCGGGTTTCGGTTCTCGGGTTTCGGTTCTCGGCTTTCGGGTTTCGGTTCTAGGTTCTCGGGTTTCGGTTCTCGGGTTTCGGGTTTCGGTTCTCGGTTTTCGGGTTTCGGGTTTCGGTTTTCGGCTCTTGGTTCTTGGGTCTCGGCTCTTGGGTCTCGGTTTTCGGCTCTTGGGTCTCGGTTTTCGGCTCTTGGGTCTCGGCTCTCGGGTTTCGGTTCTCGGTTCTTGGTTCTCGGTTTTCGGGTTTCGGGTTTCGGGTTTCGGCTCTTGGTTCTTGGGTCTCGGGTTTCGGTTCTCGGGTTTCGGTTCTCGGTTCTTGGTTCTCGGTTTTCGGTTTTCGGCTCTCGGTTTTCG
>Ga0257122_1000748_pt1 | contig 25912 bp, 12 predicted proteins | sample SI106_120metaG_FD_190146 | JGI IMG/M metagenome (GOLD analysis project Ga0257122, IMG submission 190146) | Marine microbial communities from Saanich Inlet, British Columbia, Canada - SI106_120 | ecosystem: Environmental > Aquatic > Marine > Inlet | place: Canada: British Columbia | collected... | reverse complement strand
CGTGCCATTGATGCATTTATTGAAAACCCGACTGATTTACAACATAGCCCCTTGGAGGCCGTCGCCCACTAACTTGCTAAGTGGTCCGAAGAACAGGGGCATTTCATCATCTGCATCAAACTCATCCTCATCCTCATCGGAGTCGTCGCCACCGGAGTCAGCCTTGGGCGGGATGGGCTTTCCGGTGAAGAGATCGTATTTGACGATGCAATCCCGAGGATCGAGGATTTCTAGTTCGAGGACTTTCGATACATAGGGACCGAGTTGGAAGAGAACCCAGTATTTGCCCAAGCGAACCGTTCCACCCATACTTTGTCTGAGATCGATAGTGAAATAGCCGCCAACACTGGCGATATCGTCGCCGACAGGTTGGCCACCGTCGTCCAACGTGATGCCGCGTTCGTCCAACACGAGTAAAGAGCGAATCTCGCCAGTGGGTTGGTACGTAAGACTAACACTAACATGTGCTATTGGGCGACCGCCAAACGTTTCCAGTTCACGACGTGGTACCTGAAACGCGCCAAAAACCTCACATATCTCACTTGCAGCGAAGCAGGCGCTAACTCGCCCTTTGGCAAAGTTAACCTTGATACCCTCCTCGTCCATATCGAGCTCGATATGCTCTGAACTTGAAAGATAGCTGGGTAATTTCGTCTGTTCCATTTTTATACTCAAGCCTTGCTGCCCTTCTTGGCGTTGAGTTTCGAAATAACCTTACCAAGATTCAATCGTTTCAGCTTCTGAAGACAATTGGAACAGATATCGAGAGGAGCACCTATTTCAAAGTGCATGAGACAGTTTGGGGCGGTACAATGGCACAAAGTAGAGCCCTGCGTCTGGACCGTACCAGCGCCCTTTTGCAGCATCCCCATCTGGTGACAGATCTCGTGGGCCAGGAAGGTTGCGGCGAGATCCACCGCAGGCATCTTTGGAACAGCCAAATAGATCTGAAAACGCACATCCTTCTGCGAGCCTGTCGAGACACCAGCGACATGTGTGGTGTACCAGTAGTTAAGGCGCACGCCCCCATTGTTCTGCGGTTTTTTGCACTGGTGTTTAGCTGCTATTAAAAGTTTCGGAATATCTATGGTGATAGTTCTGCCCGTGTTGGCCGCGTTGGGTTTCGACAGTTCTGCGGATGAATCGTCGAATGTGAACTTCTTCTTGCATGGGCAAACATAGAAACTTGTTTCTTTCCGATACCACGCCTTCGCCGGAGACTCCCAAAACTCGCGGCAAATGGGCTGCGATGTCCATGGTTGGTTCGCAGGCACCGTTGTTACCTTCAGTGGTTCTTCGAAGGTTTTCGACATGGATTGGACCATCAATAATTGAATCGTGTAAGGGGACAACGTCGCCGAAAAGTAGGCCTCGGAACCCTGTACTTTGAGGTTATTCTCCATCGACACGAATGGAATTGAATTGCGCTCGGTTGACAAATAGTCGAAATCTACGGTCACCCCTGCAGCCTCGAGTATTTCGTTGGTTAATACCTGTAAATCAGTTTCGTAATTGGCGCTAGGAAACGCAAACGAAGCTCCGCTCGCGTCGTCCATTAATTCCGTCTCGACAAAGAGTAGCTGTTCGGTCCTTATGACTCCGCTCGCCTTTTCTGCGGTATTGGCAGCGAGCCCGGCAGACACTCGAAATTCCCATCCACCAAAAGGAGGAAGGTGAAAGTCTATTGAAGCAACACCATCGAGGTTTGTCTTCGAAGAGGTTTTTCGTTTACGGTCTTTGCGGAAACCGGTACGATCGTCCCCTGTCTCTACACATTCGTAGACGACTTTTTCATTGTCCCAGCCCCAATGAATCTCAACGTTCTCTTTCTTGGGATCGATTTCAGCTGTCACGGTAACTTTTCGGCCCAAGGTCGGCAGGTGCTCAACATTCTGGATCATTGAAAGATGCTCGGGCCTAACATTGACTCTCATGTTCAGACCGTCACGGGGGTTGACAGCTAGAATCTTGATGCCCGTCGGCTCCGCGCCGAGGACTGGAGCATTGTCAGAATAGCATTTCTCCCCATCTTGCTTGGTCAGCCAGTTTGGAAGCGTTTCACGCCCGAATGCCTTCTTGGTGCCTTCGCCCGCCTTACACCCCATGGCTCTCCCCTTCTGTGGTGTCGACTCCCATCAAGCGCCGTTTTTGGTTCTTTGCCAGTTTAGTGACCGCACCCGGAGCGGGCGCCCAAACGGGTACACCGGCTGCCTTCGCTAGAAATCGACTGTAATTAGCGTCAAGAGCCGCCCCCAATACGCCTTTGCATTGGGCCCAGGTCATATTCACCGTACTGCCGTCGGGTTGCTTGATCTTGAATACGCGGTCAATCTCTTCGGGTTCGGGCTGCGCCACAACCCCGGCGCAAGCCCTACGCATCACATTATTATCGGCGCCAAAAATGAAACACTGCCCCGCATCCGCAATCCCCACGCCGAATTTACTGACGTCAAACGCGTTGCCGTTGAAATCACTGCCACGCGGATCATGGTCAGCGGGATCCCGAGAACTCCCCCCCGACCCGGGCTTGCTGTTGACCAAAATCGGCCCCTTATCGCCCGCATGAGAAAAAACACAAAACTCGGCCACCCGCCCCTCTTGGGCTTCGCCGGCGGTGATAATCCAATCGTAAACGTCCGCAATCGACAGACCCTCGGTGCTTTTTTCGTTGATGGGCGGTACGCCGTAATCTTGCTCGTCCACCACCATCCAATGGACAGGTCCACAAAGCAAAAAGCTCTGCCGTATGCCCGTAGCAAAACTGAAGTGGGTAACGATGGTATTGGCATCCGCCTTGGGATCGAGCGTGTAGTGAGCTTTGGTAATTTGGTCCCGACGGCGTTGAACCGCGTAGAGATCAAAGTCGATGCCGGTTTCACGAAAGTCGGCACCGGCCACCAAGAGCAACTCCCGCGCATAACCGAAATTGCAGCCAAGCCCCCACAGCCGATCGCTGGCCGCACCACTATGCTCTTCTTTGTTGGTTTGACGCGTCAACGCGCACGCCGAAGGCAGCAAGCCATCTTTGGCAGTAACCACGGAAGCCGAAGTGTCGGCGTGCAACGTGAGATGAATCTCGGGGAAACCGGGTACGGAAAGTGCCAGACCATAATCGCCCGAACTCTCGAGCTCAACGGGCGAACCATTGACCAGTTCGCAGGTACTCTCGTCAGGCAGGGTCAACGTCGCCGATATCTCGCCACCATCGGCGGCCCCAGTGATTTGGAACATCGTCGCTGACATCAACTTGCCTCGCTCAGATGGGAGAAGGTCTCAATCGACGGCATGTTATCAAAAAGCCAAAGGAGTTTCCATGTCGGTTGGGAGGACAGCATATCTACTCAGAACGCTCGATCGCCCAACGGATAACGTTAAGCTGGTTCGGCTCTTCCGGCCGATGAGAATTTTCCCAAACGCAATCGATTTTCCAAAAGTCCTTTTTGCCACCAACGGAAACGCCCAGCCAACCACGAATACTGCCAACGTACGCCCAATTTCGGCAAAGAAAGGTCCCCTTCGGATTCATCCAGTTGCGAAATTCGTCCGCTGCGTGGGCGACTTTGGCGGCTGCACCTTTTCCGGCTAGGGCTTGCAGGACGGTGTCCATCCAGTTTGCGTCGTTTGGATTGTCCGCGTCAGCGTCTTTGATCGATACGACGGAAAAGGTGCCGGGGGGAGATTCGACAACAAGAACACTCGTATCCCTAGCATGGGCGTCAGCATCCGCCTCCTTGGGGTTATCGTAGTGCCATCCGTCGCTCGTGGCAACGATAGCGAGCCGATTGTGGGGCTCAGCCTTTAGGCCCAACTCACCCAAAACGTCGCCTCTTTTGACGAACCAATCGTCGGGGGCGGTTACCGCCTGCACGGCAACACTATATGCATAGTCCCGATCATGCTCTTTTTGGAAAAAGCACGGGTCTGGATCGAGGGGTCCGCGTTGATGACGACAGGCGTGAAGAAACGCAAAAAATGATGCTTGCATCACGTCGGGGCCAGTATTGAGAGTGGAGTCGGTACTATAACCGGGACAAAAGTAGCGAACGCTGGCAGTCTCGAATGCGCTTTGGTCGGTATGGTACTTACCGTCATTGTCCTTGGCAAACACCAAAGGGGTAAAAACACTTTCGCCGGCCTCGTTCTCAGTGACGTTCCCACAGTCCAAAAACACCACCGCATGCCCATTGATGTGAGGCCACTCCATGTCTGGTTCGCCGGCTATGGGCCAGCGTCGAGCACCGCCTATTGACACGATGCCCACGGAGACGCCGGCGCCACGCGCATCTGTGTTGGCCAGCTCCTGCAGATGACCGATGATCTGAATAGCCGGAGTCCATGCTCGGCCGCCATCAATGACGGAGCCTGCCTTAAATTTCCGACGCTTTATCCTATGCCGCACCGGCTTCGGATTCTCTTCTGGTTTTAGTTTTCCCCCTTCGTAGACCTTCGCCACTGCGGCAAATTCGTCCAGGATTTCTGCCTTCACGTCGGTGTTGACGCCGTCCGAATGATCCAGCCCCCCTGCCATCTGTTCTTGGGCCTGCGATGCGGAAGTTTCCTGGCGCATCGTTGTACAGAGTTCCTGGATGCGATCGATTGTAACCGGGGTGCCAGCTTCCTTCGGCGCCACTTCTGACCTAGAACCACCGTAGCGCAAAAATGCGGCACAAGAGGGGCCACAGTCGCTATCTCCTTTGTCTTGATGAATCTCCCAATTGCTTTCTAGCTTCCGACTCTTGTCTTGAGCGGTCCCGCCATTGCTGGCTGCGCCTGCATCCTCAATCACACCGCATTCTAGGGTTAGCGCGGTCTCGACACCCGCGCGCTCCAACTTATCGCCGGGATAACCGACCCAATCTGGTTGTTCAACTTGAAAGAAGGTGAGGTCGATGTCGCCCGTTTTGGCGGAAACGGACGACACGCCATTGGAGCCTCTTTTCGGGGCAACTACGGCGGCGACTAAGTTCTTTCCCAAAGTCTCGACAAAGGAGGATGTATTGACCCACGCTACTCGGGGTTCGTCGCTCCGTTCCGGATCGTAGACGTAGATTTCATCGCCCTTGCGACCGAGAATGGAAACCCAGTGGGCGCTGGTGCTCTTCTCCAGTACCATGATGCCGTACCCACCTTCGCGAGCCAGGCTTCCGAGAAGGTACTCGGCTAATTTCTTGGTGTCGCCAAATATTGTCAGGGCGAATTCGCCGTCATAGTGGGTGAGCCCCAACTTTTTGACAAAAGCTATCGCCTTGACCTCATCGACCCACTCGTGGCCGGCGTTTCCTGGTTCGCCGCCATATCCCGGGAAAGCGTCTCGCGCGACATATACATCCGCCTGCGACATCTGCAAATTTTCGAAGTTGCCGCCGCTGTCACGCATCACCTTCAAGGCGTATGCGGCAAAATAACCCGAGTCCAGTGAGCCCTTTTCTTGGCCAACCTCTTTGATGTTCGGCATGGGCGCGGCCTCCCAAAGCGTTGCGGGTCAGATGTTATCATAGCCCTCACCGGCCTGGTCCGAGAAATGGGGGCGCCGTGCTATCCCCAAAGGACGCGACCATAAGGTTGACGGAAGCGGACCGATTGCGGCTACAATGGTTTCAAGAGAGGCGCGCCATCGATTTCAGACTTTCCCAGGACGAGTTGCCCCAAGGCGTGGACGGCCTACCCACAAATCAGGTGCATATCGTCACTATAGACAGCCGGTGCTTCGAGGTGACCGTCCCGAAGGCCCAGCTCTTTGGGCGACTCGACGGAACGATCAAGCTTGAGGCGGATGGGCAGACTTTCGAAAAACCGCTGACGGACGGCTTTGACGACGGACAGGGGATCTACTCCTATCGTTTTTATGGGCTGCCCTGGGGAGCCAAAGCAAAGGTCACCCTCATTTTGGCGGCCACCATTGATGCCGATCAATTTCTCAAGATCTTGCTCGATGACATCCCTCTCGGCGGACCGAGCGACCAACCGGGCGGCGGCGTGGCCAAGGCGCCCGGTACGCAAGCGCCGGTGGCAACCGCTGGGCAAGCGACCGAGCCTGACGAACCCAAAGAGACTGGAATCGCTCTGGTAAGAGGCGACGGCGCAATCGAAGAGCTCGACGCTTGATCGATTCTCGCTGAGGCTTCGCAGCAACCACATGCGCCTACACCGAAAATCTCATGATTCCTAAATAGTCCAGGCCTACCGCCGATGAATAAGGTTGTGGGATCGGTGCGCGCGGCGCGCCGCAGCAACGCCACGTATTTCCGGAGTAGGAAAGATGTCAGATCCGAAGATGATTGGCCGGCAGATCGGCAACTACATCATCACCCAGAAGCTTAGCGAAGGGGGGATGGGCTCCGTATTCGTGGCGGAACATCCTCAACTTGAGCGCCGCGTAGCCATAAAGATTCTATCTTCGAATTTTTCCGACTCATCCAACATCTCCGAGCGTTTCTTGGTGGAAGCCAAGGTGATCGCCAAGCTGCGGCATCCCAATATCATCGACTGTTCGGACTTTGGCATGGTGGACGGCCGCCCCTACTACGTCATGGAACTGCTCGAGGGCGTAGACCTCAAAGAGGTTATGTCGGCGGACAAGAAGATGGCGTGCGCCAAGGCCGCACCATTTATTAGACAGACCGCTGCAGCTTTGCAGGCAGCTCACGAAGCGGGAATCGTCCATCGCGACCTCAAACCCGCCAACATATTTGTCGAGTACGCCACGCCCCCAAGGGTACGACTGCTCGACTTCGGCATCGCCAAATTGCTGGACGTCCCAGGCAATTCTGTTTCGATGACCAATACGGGATTGGTCATCGGCACACCAAGCACGATGGCGCCAGAGCAGGCGGCAGGCCTATCAGCTGAGATTGGCCCGCATACCGACATCTACTCATTGGGAGTAATCATTTATTGGATGCTCGCCGGCCGTCCGCCCTTCAAGGCGAAATCCGCCGCGGTACTCTTGGCCAAGCATATTACGGACGTTCCCGTACCGCTGTCGGATTTACGCCCCGACGTTCCCGCGGCAATTAGCGAACTTATCGACCGTTGCCTCGCCAAGACCACCTCTGATCGACCCACACATGCGCAGGAGGTTGCCCGGATTTTCGATGAGGCCATAGGCGACGATACTGTCCAGGAAATAGGGGATCTTCCCGCAGCACCGAAGACAGCCCCCGTAGGTTCCTTCGCCAAAACCCAGCCCCCGAACGAAAGTAACATAGCGCACCAACCAACTCATTCGAGCCTTCCGTCGGCCAACGACGTCGCCATGAGTCATGCGGAAACGGCGAGTTTTCGGGGCAAAGAACAGGACGCACACCACACGACGCTCGGACAAGCGGTCGGCGAAACGATGCCCAAGGCCCCTTCTGCTCCGGCGGGTGCGAGATGGGGGACACTCCTTATGGTCGCCGCGGTCAGCGTGAGCGTGGCACTCTTCGCCGTTTTGAGCCTTCAAGGCTCTGGCAACAAGAAGGATGTGGAGGAAGTTAACGTCGGGGCCGCACGTCCATTACCCGTCAACAAAGCTACCTTACCCGAAAAAGCGCCGCAGTCACCGCCCGTTCAACGCCGGGTTTTGGTAATCAACATCAAAGATCCTGGCGGCCACTGCCGCGTCAGTATTGATGGACGTTCCGACCAAAGCCAGCGGGCGCCATGTCGATTTGAGCTTGCGCGCGGAATTGAATTCAAACTCGAGGTAGGCGCCACTGGTTTGAAGCCATACAGAAGCCGATTCAAGCTGACAAAGGACCAGATAATCACGATGCTGGCGGATGGCAAGGGCGCACTGATACAGCAAACCAAACCAGACGGTTCGGACGCAGACGTAAGACCCGAACAAGAGGTCGCGACCAAGATAAGCCCCCCTGCCAAAGCTACATCCTCGAAACGAAATATTGGCATTCGACCAAAAGTCGTTCGCCCCAAGGCAAAGCCCACGGGCCATACGGAGCGCAAGCCAGCCCGCTCCACGTCATCGAAGACGAAGGCACGCTCACAGGGAACCAGGCGCGCCACAAAATCGCCAGCAGCCAAAATGCCGGTCCCCGAAACCGCTCCCAAGAAAAAAAACCTGGGCGATACCCTCCCCGGAGAGTTCTAAGCCGGTTCCGTTCTATAGCAGCCCCGTCGATGTCCTCCCCGCCAAGACAAATAGCGGAGCTTGGGTCACCTCGAAAAATGGAGTATGATCGGGCGAACGACAGTGAATACCGTGCGCCAAATATCAATCAACGCCTTGTCTCTTCTGATAGTGGCCGCTTTGCTACATGGCATCTCTGGCTGCGACCCCTGGCCTTGGACCAACCCGCTTGATCCCGACCGCTGCAGTTCCCCCTGCTCGGGCGAGCTGATCTGTTACGAGGGGGAATGCGTAAAACCTAGCGATGGCGGTGCCCCCGATGGCGGTAGCGCTGACCTCAGCGATGGTCCTGCTCCACTCAGCGACTCCCTCGTTGATGCTATGCCTCCCGATGCCAAGACCGATCTTGTCTCCGTGGACCTATTCTCCGGCGACACGCTCGAAATGGACACGTCTTCGGACCTCATTCCGGCTGACACCTCGGTGGACAGTATTCCGGACGATGCTACGGTAGACAGCGTTCCGGACGATGCCACGGTCGACAGTGTTCCAACCGATGCCACGGTGGACAGCGTTCCGGACGATGCCACGGTGGACAGCGTTCCACCATCGACTCCCTGGAGTTTTGAGCCGACGAATCCTATATTGAAGAAGACGGGGACGACCTTCGAGCAAGCGGGCGTAGGCTCTCCCGTCGTGATCAAGGACGGCAGTGTCTATAAGATGTGGTACGTGGGTTCCACTACAAATGATGTCGGTGCCATTGGCTACGCCACCTCGACCGATGGCATCCTGTGGACCCGCCCCAGCGCCAGCCCGGTGCTTACCGTTGGCTCGAATGGGGACATCGATGAAAAGGGGATCTCGCCGACCACCGTTATTCTGGACGAAGGAACGTATAAGATGTGGTACCTGGGCGAGGATGTGTTCGGTGGATTCAATGCCGCATATGCCACATCCCCCGATGGTATTGTTTGGACGAAATACGGTAATGGGGTGATCGTGCTTTTTCACGGTGCCCCTGGAGATTGGGACGAAACCGCCGCAGTTTTTCAAGGCGTAACGAAGGACGTTTCGGGCTATTCTGCGACGTATCTGGGAGGAAATTCGGTGGGTACCCTCGGATTTGGCTGGGCGACTTCGACCGATGGCATTTCTTGGGTCAAGGCGCCAAACAACCCGGTCCATCTTTTTCCGAGCAATTTGGTATCCGTCGGCCGGGGGACCTTGTTCAAGGTTGGCTCAACCTATCACCACTACTATCCCATAAACAGAGCCCTCCCTTCGCAAACCGGCGTGTACTCAGCGACTTCCACCGACGGCATTGTTTGGGTTGAAGATGCCGGCAACCCTGTCGTCCCGCTCGTCGACTTTTCTCCATGGGAACCAACTGTGTTGAAGAGCATTAGTGTCTTACAAGATGGGCCGACGACACTGAAGATGTGGTTCGGTGGCAAGGACCCCCTCAGCACGAACAGTGCCATTGGCCTCGCCACCCACCCCTAACGGGAGTCTCTGTTGTTCTAAAAAAGTCCCTGCAGGACTAGCGAAACAACTTCGATAACGACCCACCCCAAGAAGAGAACTGTCATACCAATTTCAAGCGGGGATATACTCTTCTCTATATCGGACGTTTGGCGAGCCTCATCGGCTTCTGTTGTAGCTCGTGAAACGCCGCAACTGGGGCAGTACCTGGATTTGGGTGTCCGTTTCTGATCGAGAAGTACCCCACAATCATCGCAAGTATGACAGCAATCGGCACAGAGATTCTCTTCGCCGGGGAGATCATGCCAGCGGTGACATTCGTTACAGCGTCGGTTCTCCTGGCAAGCGGCGCAACGGCCGGCTACCACCGGATCAATATCAGAAAGATCTGCCGGGGAAGTCAATGAGCGACAGACGTCGCAGCGAAAACAGTTTTTGCAGTGTCCTCCGTCGATAGGATCGGCGTCCGTTGGATGGGTTCCACAAGATTCGCATCCTTTGCGATTGCCAACGCAATCCTGGCAAATGGAGGCTCCAATGGAAATGATTCGCCACTTTAGGCAATCGGGGCAGATTTGGGATCGCCCCACACATTCCGCGCAACGCCGTCTCGGCTTGAGCTCCGCGCTACCTCTTGCCCGGGACCCACACGCCATGCAAATGAAGCATTCGGTACAATGTTGGGCGTCGTCGAGTTCATCGACGGGAACCGGCTGACCACAGCTTTGGCAATTCGGTAGCTGGCCGACGCTGCGATAGTTGTTTTCCAAGGTCATTCGACTTGCCTCGGGATCTTCGACACTGAACAGCTACCTCGCTACGAACCCATATCATATCACACGGCGCTCTAGTCGCAACGGTGTCTACAAATCCTCGGGACATATTCTCTTGGACATACGGCAACGACTTCTGCCAACTTCAACTATTTCGGTGCACGAATACGCGCCGGTTTGAGCGACCAAATAGTTCCCTGACAGCGATCGGTGCAGCTCAACCCCGCCATAATGGCCAGGGTTTCGGGCATCGATTGCGTCGCTGGTACTTCAAATGTGTTTAGCGGCGTGTTCGCCACCGTTGAGGCGTAGAGTTGGGCCATAGCGTAGAGAAGTTGCGTCACAGTAAGGCTCTGTCCGCCGACCTGATAGGTAGACGTGAGCGTATTCTTGGGAGTCAACTGCCATTGTTTTGTCGGCGCCAACGTGTCGGTGATGCTCTTCGCTGCGGTCTTGAGATCGGCAGCATCTAGTCCCAATGCATCTGTATCCATCACTTCTTCGAAGGGGCCATACGCAAACGTAAGCTCTACACTCTGGGGGTAATCGCTTGCGATAGCCTTCGCAAGTAGAATGAAAAGATCGCGCAGTGAATAGAAGTCGGTACCGTCGCTGACAAACGCCGGCGGACGATCGGTCCATTTAAGCAGAAGCCAGCGCGCGAGTACATCCAACTTATCCTTCGAGACCTGCCAGTATTCCGCTGGAGCAACCATCTGGATGAGATCGTCGTTGCCAACAAAACGTGTTCCGGGATTGTCGCGGACCACATCCTTGGCCAAATATTGCAAAGAGGTTTTTGCCGTCTGATAGTTTGTCTCTATCTCTTGTCGGCTAAGCGGGTTTTTCAATTGAGGTGCCGCCGTATTTAGATAGCCATACTGAGTTGGACTCATTCCTTTCGGGGTGTAGATATATTTGCTCGCGATGCCCACGTTGAGCACATGCGGGCGCGCGCGATCGACCTTGGCTAGTTTCTTGGCCAAGAAATCCTTGCCTTCCTTCAGCCCCACCCCTGTGACGTCGTTCAGAGGATCGCCATCGTGCATTCTGATAACGTCGTCTATCCAGACCAGGGATCCCGACGTTTCCACACTGGGCGTCATCAGCGTCATCAACGCTTTCAAGGCCGCCTGTCGCGTTGGATCTTTGGATTTTGGCGAATGGTCTGAAAAGCCGAAACCAAGGAGTCTACCCGGCAGATATTTCCTCAGCGCATGCACGGCCCAGGGACCATCGGTTTCCATATCGTTGTAGGTAAATAGGCCGGAAACGAGTTTCGCTTCCCCAAAGATATCCTGAATGGTGACCACACCGCCCCCCGTGTCCGAAACACAACCACCTTGAGCGAGGTCCTTCCGACAACTCACCCAGCTATCCATACCGGATACGAGCTCCTCCCAACTCGAGTTATTCGTGAATTGCGTCTGCGGCCGATTTTGATAGTTGGGGTCGTGGTGTGCATGATAGCCGATTTCGATTACGCCATCGGCCATATGCTCTTTGATCAAATCCACGACGCCGGTTTGTGGATTGCGTTCAGCGACGGTGTTGGCATCGGAACCCATGAATTCAATCGTCCAACTCAAATGGGCGTCCGGATTTTCCTTGGCCACCTTCGCAACTTCGGGAACCAGACGCAAATAGCGTTCTTCGCTGAGTTCGTGATTGAAGGGATCTTCGGTATGGGTGAACAGATAGAAATAGAAGGGTTCGCTATTGCTCTTGGCTGTCGTATTTAGTTCGGGTACCGGTTTCGGTTGGAACTTCCCCGTGGGGGGCGCACCCGCTTCGAAAAAAGAACCGCCCTCAACAGATGTACCTCCATCCCGAGCCTTGATCGGACTCCAAGGAGCGGGGCCAGCATCCGAGCAGGCGACTAACGCCATCACTGCAACAGCGAGCAGCGGCAGCACGAACATCAAATTCTGTCGTCTCATCGTATTCTCCTAAGGGTTATGCCGTGGATAATGCAAACAGCGGTCCAGGAGATCGCGGGAGAACAAATGCTATATTTTCAGGGGGGTTGCAGTCATTGAAGGATTGGACATGCACGGGGGGGGCTACGTGGGAAAGCACGGTTGCCAATTCTGCTGACAAATCTGGGATCGCGCGTTGCTTGCCACCCGGGTGGCAACTTCCGCTACCGCAGCAAATCTGCGTAGCTCTCAAGCACCTGTCGCGTTTCTTCTTGGCTCTCCCAAACGAATTCCAAGCGAAAGCGGCGCGCGCCCCCTTCCACGAGTTTGGAGATCCGCGAGGTCGCGCTCAGGACTGTGGAATTGAATACGGTATTGCGGCAAGCGACATCCACGATGACTGGATGCTCGCGACCCAAATGATCGCGCAAGGCGAGTTGGTGCCGATCGCAGGGGCGTCCGCAGTTACGCCAATTTTGGCCGTCACTAAGGTTTTGAGCATAGACGCAATGTTCGCTATGAAATGTGGGTATGCGATGGTGCACCGTAACCGCGAGGCGCCCGACCGGCATTCGCTTGAGCAGGTCTGCCAGTTGCCGGGCATTTAGGTCATGGGATGCTGTTACCGTATCGAGGCCCAAGTCCAACAGGTAGCGCCCTGTTATTGAATTGGTGACGTTCAACGAAAAATCACCGTGCAGAACCGGCTGAAATTCCTCAGTCCCTTCCGCAAAATGCATCAGACCGCCCCAATGGCGTACGATCACCGCATCCGGTTCAAGTCGGGCGATGTTCCGATCGTATCCCGCTTCGCCCGGCTTCTGCACTCTGTTCGTGCATAGCGCCACCCGCAAACCGGCAGCCTTCGCCCGTGATACCGCCTTGCCCAGCCCTTTCAGTTCCATCCAATCGAGTTCGACTTCTGGCATGCCCGCGGCGATCACGGCATCCAACTGAGCATCGGTACGACAGAGGGCGATCAGGTACGGACCGTTTCCATTGACCTCTTTTGGTCGAGGCGTGGTACCAGCCATCGCGCTCCGAAGCGACTGCGCCCGAGGCTGACAGTTCTCAGCCGTGCCGTAAGACTCAGCGGCGCCCCATTGGGGGCCCCTTTCGATGCGACGGGTTAGTTCCGTGACCAAGCTCCGTCGGATTCTCTTCAATTCCGACACTGGCAGATGAAGGTTGGATTTCAGTTCATCGGCATTTAAATCGTCCAGCCTGAAGGCAGTGCCTCCGAAGGCCCCCAGCTTATCGACGAGCAAGCCGTGCGTCAGACCATCCCCGCGCGACGGGGTGAGCACGCCCTGCGACTCAAGGCGCAGTGAATGCTCACCAACCGTTCCAATCACGGCCAATGGCGTTTCCGCGCTTCCAACGACCTGCAAACTCACGCCGATTCGCCCGGTGGGGTCGCGCGCCATCAACTCTTTCGCCTCGCGATGTAGTGCAGGCGCACTCGTAATCCAAACCCGCTGTCCGGGTTCTATCCGCTTCACGTCGGGCCCGGGGCGACCGAAGCGAAGCCGCCAACCGCTATCGTCTTTCTCCACGGCGAATAAGGGACCGCCGGCTTCGTTGGGATCCTCCGGTTCACCAGCATCGAATACGACGCCCATTCCCGGCTCGGGTACCATCTCCACGTTTGCATCAAGACCCTGGCCCGTCGGCACAGACTCCACCAACACCGTGTTGCCCTGTCGGCTTGTCACTGTCCCTAGAAAGATCCCACGATGCTTTGGAAACCGACCGTCGACAAGCGTCTGATGATTCGTGCCTGCTAGAAAACCTTCGCTGAACCCCCGTGAAAAGCTGAGTTCCATGCGGCGAATATCGCGTTGGGTTTGCTTGCGTGCCTCTGGATTATCCTGCCGCTGTTCTGCGATCGACTGCAGATGGTTGCGCACCCCTTCGACAGCCGTCATCACGTATGCTGGCCCTTTTAGGCGCCCCTCGATCTTGAAGGATGCCACTCCCGCTTCGAGCAATGCGGGCAACGCCCCAAACGCGTTCAGGTCCTTGGGGCTCAAGGGGTATTTCATTTCATCTTTGGCGAGTACCTTGCCATCCAGAATAAGCTCGTAGGGCATGCGACAGGATTGCGCGCATTGGCCGCGGTTGGCCGAACGCCCGCCCCACGCCTCGCTCGACAAACACTGGCCGCTCCAGGAAATACAGATTGCACCGTGTATGAAGGTCTCGAGCTCCAGATCTGTTTCTGCAGCAAATTTCTGAATTTCCGTTACGGAAAGCTCGCGAGGAACGACCACCCGCTTTATGCCCAGTCCTTTGGCGAACCGAGCAGCCTCAGCGCTGCTGATGGTCATCTGCGTGCTCGCATGGAGTTCGATTTCCGGGCTGATGGCCCGAGCAAACAACGCTGTGGCGGGATCTTGAACGATCAGCGCATCAACACCCGCACCAATGGCCTGCTTCAGAACACGTTCAACGGCAGGCAGTTCTGATTCGAAAACGAGGGTATTGAGCGTGAGGTATACGCGGGCGCCAGCGCGATGCACTTGTGCCGCGACGTCCGCCAGTTCATCGATAGCGAAATTACCCGCCCCAGATCTGGCATTGAATCCATCCTTCAACCCGAGATAGACGGCATCGGCACCCACTGCGAGCGCGGCACGCAAGGATTCATCGTTACCGGCCGGCGCTAAAATCTCCGGTGACGACACCCGCTCCTTTCGTACTTCTTTCTGGGGCATTAGGATTTGGGCCGTCGGCGCGCCTTCAATTTATCGACCAAAGTAACAACGGACTTCCGAGCGAACAGACCTTTGCCCAGCGTGGGAAGCGCCTTGAGCGCAGACGGAAGCCCCTTTGGAGTCGGTTCTACTTGAGGTAGTTCCACTTCTTGGGTCTTCACCTCGGCCTCCTCCGCGGCCTTCTTTTCCTTGCTCGGCAATTCTGAGGCAATTTGCTCCAGGTTTTGGAAGACCATCGCGCGAAGGTCGATTCTATAGCCGGTCGCCTTTTCCACTGCGAATGTAACCTGAATCGACAGCAGTGAGTGTCCGCCGAGGTCATAGAAGTTGTCGTAGAGTCCTACGCGTTCTACCCCCAACACCGACTGCCACAATTCAGCGACGAATTTCTCTGGCTCGGTGCGCGGCTCAACGAACTCCAGAACGTTCGACTGCCCTTGTTTGAGCGGGTTAGGAAGCGCGCGGCGATCGACTTTGCCGTTCGCTGTTAGGGGCAACTCATCCATCTCTACGAAAAGATGCGGCAACATATAGTCGGGCAGATCCTTGCGTAGGTATTTCCGCAACTCGCTCCCCGTCAGACTATGACCATCCTGATAGACGATATAGGCCACCAAACGCTGGTCACCATCGCCACCGTCCCAAACGATCACCAATGGCTGCTTGATGGAATCGTGCTTTTCCAAGACGGACTCGATCTCGCCCAACTCAATACGATAGCCCCTTACCTTGACCTGGTTGTCTAGCCTGCCCAGAAATTCAAGGGAACCGTCGACACGATATTTAACGCTATCGCCCGTACGATACAAGCGCCCTTCACCGAAGGGACTGTCGATGAAGCGATCCGCCGTCATCTCAGGCAAATTATGGTAGCCGTGAGCCAGTCCGTCTCCACCGATCAGCAATTCCCCCGCTGCGCCCACGACAACAGGCTGCATCTGACGATCGACAACATAGGTTTGGGTATTTGCGATAGGCGTGCCGATCAATACTTCGTCAGCATCCTTCACTTGGGCGCAGGTGGACCAAATCGTCGTTTCGGTGGGTCCATACATATTCCAAACTTCAGCCACGCGGTCCAAGAGTTCGCGCGCCAATCCCGCAGGCCAAGCTTCTCCACCGACGAGCACTTTGCGCAAAGTTGAATGCCCCTGCCAGCCAGCCTGCTGAAGCAATCGCCATGTTGCTGGCGTGGCCTGCATCATCGTGGCGGCCGAGGAATCGAGAACCTCCAACAGTTCCGCGCCATCCATCGCCTCGTCTTTGGTTGCAACGATCACCTTCGCACCGCAGCTCAAAGGCAAGAAGAGCTCCAGCACGGAGATATCGAAAGAAAGCGTCGTTACGGCGAGCAAACTGTCGTCGCTGGTCATTCCAGGACGTTTGGCCATGGTACCCAAGAAATTAACCACCGCTCGATGCGGAAGTTTCACGCCCTTGGGCTTGCCTGTAGATCCAGAGGTATAGATCACGTAGGCCAAATTCTCAGGGGTAACGCTTTCGACGTTCTGCCGGGTGGCCTCACAAGCCTCTACGATCGGCCAGTCGGTATCGATCCAAACGACCTTAGCCTGTGTGCGCGGCAGGGTATCTTCCAAAGCTGTTTCTGAGATGACCATGCGCGCGCTCGAATCTTCAAGCATATAGGCGATGCGGTCCGACGGAAACGACGGGTCGAGGGGAAGATAAGCGGAACCCGATTTGAGGATACCCAATAAGCTGACCATCATATCAACCGATCGATCCAAGTAGACCCCGATCATCACATCGGGTCCGGCATCGATGCCGCTTAAATAGTTCGCCAGACGGTTGGCCCTTTGGTCCAACTCGGAATACGTCAGGCTCTTTCCGTCCGCCTCAACCGCAACTTTTTCCGGATTAAGCGCCGCTTGCGCCTCTACCAAATGGTGAAGACATTTTGCGCGGTCGAAATCGACACGGGTATCGTTCCAATCGTTCAGCAGTTGATGACGCTCACGCTCGTTGAGCAACGGGATTTCCGAAATACTCAGATCTGGATTAGCGACCAACTGGTCGAGCATATATTCAAAATGCGCCGCTAGCCGTTTTGCCGAATCAGCGTCGAACAGGTCCGTCGCGTATTCGAGGAAACACTGCATACCGTTCTTCAGTTCCTGCATTTCCAAAAGGAGATCAAATTTGGAAGTGCGCGAATGTACGTCTACCGCGCTAATCTCAACATCCGGCAAAAAGAACGCGGATTCGGGTGCTTGCTGCACGGCGAACATCACCTGAAAGATTGGATTGTCGCCACTACGACGATCGGGGTTGATCGCTTCAACGATTCTCTCTAGAGGTAATTCCTGGTGCGCAAGCACGCTGAGCACATTGTTGCGGCATGTACCCAAAAGCTGGCGAAAGGAGGGGCTGCCGCTGAGATCACCGCGAAACACGACCGTATTCGTATAAAAACCTATCGCCTCACGAATTTCTTCACGGTCTCTGTTGGCAATGGGAGAACCGATCAGAATATCCTTTTCGCCCGAAATTCGATGGAGAAAGGTCTGAAAGGCTGCCAGCAGCGTCATATAGAGAGAGGTTTTTTCTTGCTTGGCCAAAGACTTGATCGCTGCGTGTTGCTCCGCGTTCAAATTGAACCGAATGAGGTCGCCTTTTGTACTCGGTTCAGCAGGCCGATTATGGTCGAAGGGCAACGACAATGCAGGCAAGTCCCCGGCGAGGTATTCACGCCAGAACTTCAGCTCGGTTTCCAGTTCCTCGCCGACAAAGAATTCCTGTTGCCAAAAAGCATAATCCGCGTACTGAATTTCCTGCTCGCCAAGAGGCGAAGGTTCATCTTTCGCAAACGCTGCGTAGAGGCGACTTAGTTCGGAAAAGAGCAAGGCCAGCGACCAACCATCACAAACGATATGACTCACATTGAAAAAGAGAACGTGATCGTCTTCGGCCAGAGTGTAGGCCGTGGCGCAAAGCAGTGGGCCTTTGGCGAGGTCGAATCCCTTCGCTGCCTCATCCGCAGCCATTTCCTTGGCCTGCGACAAACGTTCTTCTTCCCCGAGGTGCGACAGGTCCACTACGTTGAGGCTGAAACGGCTGGCATCGTCAACCACTTGAAGGGGGCTTCCGGCGTCAGACGAAAACGTTGTGCGTAGGGATTCATGTCGCTCGACGACGGTCGCGAAACTACGTTCGAGTAGCTCAAGCTTGAGTTTCCCTTTCAGACGAAATGCCTGGGGAATATTATATACGGCGGTGCCACTCTCGAGCTGGTCGAGAAACCATAGCCGCTGCTGAGCGAACGATGCGGGAAATGCGTAAGCATCTTCTGGAAGGGGTAACGTCATAATCAACCTCGTTTATTCAGTCGGCTTTTTGATGCGGTAGCGATCGCGTGAAACGCGCTTCAGCATGGGTTTGGCCTTTTTCGGCCCTGCCGATCTGGCTTTTTCGATCTCGTCGGCGATACCTGCGATGGTTCGCTTTTCAAAAAGGCTGCGCAGGGACAAGTCGGCCTTGGCCTGCTTGCGCAACCGCGATAGGAGTTGGGTCAAGAGGAGGGAATGTCCCCCCAGGTCAAAGAAATCGTCGTGAATGCCGATACCCTCTACGCCAAGAAGATCGCCCCAAAGTCCGGCAATGGTCTTTGCAAGGTCGGTTTCTGGCGCCACATAGGCGGTGGGCAAAGGCGGCCGAGGCGCCAGGGCGCTGCCGGCCAACGCCGGACCATCTCCGGATGCCGACTTCGGCTGGTCTGGATCATCCAATCCCGTGCTGGCCATCAATGCCTCCAAGTCCTGGGAGGAAACGATGGTTTGGGCGGTAAGCGGACCCGCGAGGATCCTGTCCAAAGCGGCCATGCCTTCTTCGGGTGAGATCCCCTCTTCTAACCCGAGTTCGAGGAGTTTGTTTGCCGTCGTCTTTTGCGATGACCCACTTGATGCCTGCTCCGGCGCTGCAGCATCTATGCTTTGGCTCATTACTGTGCGGTCCTCAATACGCCGCATCACGAAGTCTTTCACGCTCACCAACTCGTTTCCTTCGTCGTCATAGACGGCAAGATCGTAGCTAGCGATTTGGTCTGAGCATTCGCTCAGGCGGATATGACTGTGAATGCGCGCTTTCAGAGGTGCCGTTATCTGCAACGAACCGTAAGACAGTGGAACGTAAAAATCCTTGTCCGACGAGTACCCGGGAATAAGCGACTGGGCACCCGCGGTTGCGAAATCCATCAAGGCCGGATGAAGGGGGTAATCGACTAGGTCGTCGACGAATTGGCTAGGCAATTCGAGACTGAGCAACGCCTCTTTGTCTCCGAACCGAATACGCTGGCGATTATTCCAGCGCGGACCAAAGTCGAGATTCGTATCTGCTGCTGAATCGAACGTTTCTTCGGATTTACTGCACCGTTGGCTGATTTCCGCTAGCGATACCGCCACGGACGGCCCAGCGGGAATATACGCAACATGACCGGCCGCGTGCACCCCACCTTGCTCGCCATGTACCTCAAGATTCCAACCCCCGTCCTCGCGTTTTAGCCGAACGTGCATTTCGCTTGGACTGTTCGCCGGAACAACAAAGGGCGCATGAAATGAGAAATCTCGGATTTCTACCCGATGGTCGGGCAAGGGATGTTCCTCCAACGCGGCGCGCGCTATTTCGAGATACCCCGTTCCAGGAATGAGCGCCTCGCCCCCCTTGATTCGGTGTTCGTCCAATAGCCAGTGGTCTTCCGCTGAAAATGTGGTGAGATATTCCCGTTCCGTAGCGCTATCTTTCAAACAGCGGTCCAGCAGCACGTGGCGGGCGCTGCGTTCAGCAACGCCTTTACCGCTGAGCCCCATATCCCGAGCGAGTTCCGCCGCCATCCCCACCGACTGCCAAACACCCCAGTTGATCGCAACATTCAGCGTTCCTTCCCGCGTGGTCTTCGCCTGCGCGAAGGCGTCGAGAAAGGCGTTTGCTGCGGCGTAGTCCACCTGCCCTTGTAGACCCTTCAAAGAACTCATTGAAGAAAAGTAAACCGTGAAACAGGGTTCCAATTCCTTGAAAGCTGCGTCGATAACGAGGGTCCCCTGAACTTTGGGCGCTAAAACAGCCGCGGCCGATTCCCGGCTCTTCAACTGAACAATACCGTCGTCTAAGACACCCGCTGTGTGGAAAATACCGTCGACGCCCCCGAAACGATCTTTTGCAGAGGCAGCTACCCGCTGCATATCCTCGAGCCGAGTTACATCGGCTGCCAAGACGAGCACTTCGGCACCCGCCTCTTCGAGCTGTTGAATCTGCTGGAGTTTGCGCCGAATCTTCTCGTCGTCGCCCTCACCCGCCAAATAGCTCGACCACCGACCTCTTTCTGGCAGTTCACTACGCCCCACCAATACGAGTTTCGCCTTTTGACTGCTGCTAAGATGCCGCGAAAGCGCGAGGCCCAGACCACCCAGTCCACCGGTAATCAGATATACGCCCCCCGCCTTGAGCCGACTGTGCGCGGCTTCTGCCGGCGACAAATCAATGGGCTCGTAGCGCCTAACGAATCTATCGTGCCCCCGATAGGCGATAACATCGTCGTCGGAGTTTAGCACCAAGGCTTCTTGGACCAGCCGTTCCGACAGATGCTCCAACTGCCAGCTGCCAGCTGACGGCAACACAACGTCGATGCAGCATGACACGACACTGGACAGCTCCCGTGGGATGACTTTGACCGGCCCCATGAGCGTCGCTTGCTCGGGATGCGTCAATGCCTCACCCGCCACTTGCTGGGCACCATTGCTCAGGGCGATTAGATTGAGCGGGTCGCTATGCCCCGCCTTTCCCATCGCTTGGGCCAAATGAAGGAGGCCATAGAAGGTACGGGGGTATTTGTTGGCTACGTCCTCCGGCCCAATTTTCGAATCGTCGGTGTCCAACGCCCAAAGGTAGAATATATGATGCGGCAGAAGCGAGCGTTCTTCCAAAGCGCCCCATAAATCGTCGTAGTCGGAATCACTTTCGGTGGAGACTTGGTAGCCAGAATCGCCCTTTGCCGCAAAGCTTTCACCAGGCGTGACCGTCAATACGTTCTGCCCCGCCTGCTTTAGGCTTAGAGCCAAAGCCTCACCTAGACCCGAGTCGTCGACGAATAGGAGCCAGTTCTTTGCTTCACCTTTTTCTAGCCCGGCCAATTCGAATGAGGGCATGGTGGGCAGAGGTTGACGCTTGAACGTCGGCTGGTAGAACCAATCTGCCAGATCGGGCTTCTTCTTCAAACTCTGTTTGCTGAGGGGAATTTGAGATTTTCCCGGCTCGATCCAATAACGCTGATGATCGAACGCGTACGTGGGAAGTTCCACGCGCTGCCGCGTTTCGCCGGAATAGAAGGCATTCCAATCCACCTCTACGCCGCATAGCCACAAGCGCCCCAAGACATCGAGAAGGAAATCGAGGTCGGATACCTCTTCCTTCACGTCGCGCAATGAACTGAATACAGGCCGACCCAAGCCGGCGCTCGGATGTGCTCGGGTTAGGCTGGCCATGGTTCGGCCGGGGGCTACTTCGAGCACGATTCGCTCGGGATCCTCTAGCAACGTTTCCAGGTTGCTAGAAACCTGCACGGTATTTCGCAGATGCCGAACCCAGTAGTCCGGGTCCATTGCCTCGGCATCGGTCATCCACCCACCAGAGACATTGGAAAGGAGGGGGATTTCGGGCTTCTTGAAATCCACACCTTTGCATACCTGACGGAATTCCTCGAGCACAGGGTCGAGCATTCGCGAATGCGCGGCGACATTGATCCGCACCCGACGCGCCTGCACGTCCTTTTCATCCAAGACGACTTTCAAAGCCTCAATCGCTGCCACCGGCCCGGATGCCACCGCCGCTGACGGCCCGTTGACGACGGCGATATCCAAATCTTCGCCGAGCAGAGGCTTCAGTTCCGCTACCGAAAGAGACGTGCTGAGCATGGCGCCCGCTTCGACCTTTTCGAATAGTTGCCCTCGGACAAGAACCAAACGCAGGCCTTCCTCAACCGTAAAGACCCCGGCCAAACAGGCCGCGACATATTCACCCATGCTATGGCCGATCAATGCTTCGGGCTTAACGCCCCAGGACATATAAAGCTTGGCCAATGCATATTCGGTAATGAACAAAGACGTCAGCGATTTGGATCCATCCTGGAGTTTTTCTCCGGCCGCTTCCTCTTCGCCTGCAGCGGGAAAGAGCAAGGGTTTCAGATCCCAATCGACTTTCTTCTTCAATTCACCGAGACAATAGTCAACCGCATCGCGGTAGACGTCTTCATTTTGGTAGAGGTCAAAACCCATCTGGGGATATTGGGCACCGCCTCCGGGAAATGCAAAAGCGACGGACCGCTTCTGTGCCCGTTGGGTAAATACGCGGGTAGCGTCGCCATCGGCGAGCACTTGAGCGGCATCAGCTCGATCGTTGGCGACGACCATACGACGGAAATCGAAATCTCGCCGGCCGACGCCAAGCGTATAGGCCACATCTGCGAGTTTCAGAGAATCTCGCTGGCCCAGTGCGTCGGCCAGGCGCGCACTCGCTCGGTCTAGCGACTGCTCACTACGCGCGCTAAGCGTGACGATCTGGCGGGCTCGTGAACCGCCGGATCCTTGCCGTTCGGGAGCCTCTTCGACCACAACAAACGCATTGGTTCCACCGACACCGAGGGAGTTGATCCCGGCCCGCCGCGGATGAACACTATTTTTCCAAGGGGTAAGTTCGGTGTTCACGTAAAAGGGTGAAGTGTCGAATTCAATTTGAGGATTGGGGGTTTTGAAATGTAAGCTAGGAGGCAATTGGCGATGCTTCATCGCCTGTACCGTTTTGATCAGGCTCGCTACCCCCGCTGCCGTATCCGTATGGCCGATGTTGGTTTTGACCGAACCAATGCCGCAGAATTTTTCCTCTTCGGTTTCTTCGCGAAACGCCTGGGTCAATGCAGCCACCTCGATGGGATCACCCACCGGTGTACCGGTTCCGTGACATTCAATATAGCTGATGGTTTCCGCCGGAACTTCGGATAGTAGAAGCGCTTCGGCGACGCAGGAAGCTTGACCATCTACACTCGGGGCCAAGTAGCCCACCTTGTTTGCGCCGTCGTTATTGATGGCCGAACCCAAAATCACCCCGTGGATAATATCGCCAGCTTCCGCAGCATCCGAATACCGACGAAGCGCCACCATGCCTGCAGCACTACCGAAAAGCGTCCCCTTCGAATCAGCATCGAATGCGCGACAATGTCCGTCGGGGGAGAGGATTTCTCCTTCCTCGTAAAGGTATCCCCGGTGGTGCGGAAATTCGATCGTGACGCCCCCGGCCAGAGCCATATCGCATTCACTATTGAGCAGACTCTGAGAGGCCTGATGAATCGCCACCAGTGACGTTGAACACGCAGTCTGAATGTTGACGCTTGGGCCCCGCAAGTTGAGGCAATACGAGATCCTGGTAGCGAGGAAGTCCTTATCATTTCCGGTATGGCGCAGCAGGAAGAAGCCCACCGAATCTAGAAAATGCGGATTCGTCAAAATATTGTAGGGCAGATAGGCATTATGACCCGATCCCGCAAAGACGCCGATCGAGCCATCAAAGGTTTCCGGATCAATGGCTGCGTTCTCGAGCGATTCCCACGCACATTCCAGGATATGGCGGTGCTGCGGATCGAGAATAGACGCGTCGCGAGGACTGAAGCCAAAAAAGCCAGCGTCGAATTGATCGAATTTTTCCAGGGGGCCGCCAACTTTCACATATCCGGGCAAAGCGACCCGACTTGGATCTTCCCCGGCCTCTTCTAGTTCTGCATCGGAATAGCGCGTGAGGCATTCGCGAGCGTCACGAATATTCTGCCAATAGACGTCGATATTGGGCGCTTTGGGAAAACGACCCGCCATACCCACGATAGCAATGGCCGACGATTCATCGAATTCGGTTTCCCCGGCTTCCCCGGCTACGGTATCTTCTAGGCTCATGAGTTTCCCCCGCTACTGCCCTTAGGCCTTACGCCGTCGGTCCCGCAATTTCGCACGTCGCGACATCGCCGCTTTGCGAGATGCTGCACGCGTTTTGCTCTGTTCCATTTCCGCTGATCCACCATCGCTTTGGACAAAGTCGACGAGGGAACGAATGGTCGGAAAACGGAACAGATCGGTCAAGGAAAGCTTCTGTTCGAGTTCCTTGGCCAACGTCCGATGTACTTGAACGATCAGCAGCGAATGGCCGCCGAGATCGAAGAAGTTATCGTTCATTCCCACCTGCTTGACGTTCAGAGCGTCAGCCCATACCGCAGCTACGCGCGTTTCCAAGTCACCGGTAGGTTCAACATAGTCGGCGCTACTCAGCGTTTCCATCTTGGCGGGTGCCGGAAGAGCTTTGCGATCGACCTTGGCGTTTGGCGTTAACGGAAATTTGTCTAATACGACGAAGTTATGCGGCACCATATAGTCGGGCAGAGCTTCCTTCAGACGCGCGCGCAGGGCCTCCTTGTCGACAGAACCCGCGTTCCTCTTTTCGAGAATATACGCCACCAGGCGTTTGTCTCCGGGCACGTCTTCTCTCGCGATCACGACCGCATCGGAAACTTCATTCGCTTCTGCGATATGCGCTTCTATCTCACCGAGTTCGATACGGTATCCGCGAAGCTTCACTTGGAAATCGCAGCGCCCTAGAAATTCAACGGTCCCATCCTCAGCGTAACGCGCCAAATCGCCTGTGCGATACATTCGCGCTTGAGGCACCGAGCTAAACGGATCGACTACAAAACGCTCGGCTGTCAGCTCGGGGCGTTCATGATAGCCACGCACAACCCCGTCGCCAGCGATATAGAGTTCTCCCGTGGCGCCGATGGCTACGGGTTGGCAGTTGTCGTCCAGAATATAGAGCTGGGTATTGGCAATGGGTCGCCCAATGGGCACCGCCGAGCCATCACCCGATACGGTCTGGGTCGATGACCAAATGGTGGTCTCGGTTGGGCCGTACATATTCGTGATATCGCCTTGCGTTGCCGACCGCAATTCCTTGGCCAAGGCTGCGGGAAACGCCTCGCCACCCACCATGACCTGCTTCAAATTCGACAAAGCAGCTCGCGACTCTTCACCAGCGAGGATCAAGCTCATTTGTGAAGGCGTGCACTGAAGATGCGTCACGCCGTGGCGTGCGATCTGTTTGGCTAGGGAATAATCACTATCAGCATTCGCTGGACGCATTGCCAGCGTTTTCAGTTCGTTCAGATATTTGAGATGGCTCATCACCACCTTGGACGGCACCCCGTAGTCTAGGAGGCAACCCACCTCATCGACATCGATTCCCTTCAACGCATCGATCATGGCGAGGCAACTACTCGGCGTACCGAAAAGCCCGCTCGAATCGTGATAGCGATTAAAGGCATGCTCGAGAACGGCGTCGAGATCCTCCGCGCTCAATTCTTCCTCTTCAAAGATTTCTGCTGGTGTCTTACCGGTAGCATCAGCTTTCAATTTGAAGGTGGGGAAGGTCCACGCCGCTTTCTTAACCAACTCCACCGCGCTGCGCAAATAGCCCTTCATCGGCTCGCGAACGACATCCTTTATCTTCTCGTCGTCAGCACCAACCAACGTATGCAACATCAAGGTGACGATGCCCGGACCTTCATGCCCAGCATCTTTGCGTGCCTTCCGATAGAGTTGAATCTTCTCGGAAACCTCTTCCAGGGTTTGGCCGAGCAGGTGGGTCAGTAGATTGGTTCCGGCTTCGCCAGCTGCACGAAACGTTTCGGGATTGCCCGCAGCCGTAAGCCAAGAGGGAAGTTCCTTCTGGACTGGACGAGGCAGGGTTTGGACTTCGATTTCCTTGCCGAGAGGTGAGGTTACCTTCAAGGTTTCTCCCCGCCAAAGCCCACGGACCGTTTCCATATCTTCGAGCATCACCTTCTTGCGGTCTTCAAAACGCTCAGGTTTGTAGATGATAAAATCGTTTGGCTGCCAACCGGCCGCG
>Ga0257122_1000745_pt1 | contig 25932 bp, 26 predicted proteins | sample SI106_120metaG_FD_190146 | JGI IMG/M metagenome (GOLD analysis project Ga0257122, IMG submission 190146) | Marine microbial communities from Saanich Inlet, British Columbia, Canada - SI106_120 | ecosystem: Environmental > Aquatic > Marine > Inlet | place: Canada: British Columbia | collected... | reverse complement strand
TGTTATTCCTATGTATGAAAAAGTGACGTAGCCCCTGGTGTGTAAGGTATACAGGCAGCCATCACTATCTAAAAAAATAATACATGAAAATAGCGGGGCTAATTGTAAATACCTGTATTGAGTACAGGACACAGCAACGTAGTGCTATTTCTATATACACTACAGGCACACAGCGTTATACCCACTAAGCCCATGCTAGAGCGAAATTCCTATCAAACGCACTTTCACTGTACAAAAAACAATAGTCTAAAACCCCATTATAGAGACCCACTAGACGCTGTGAGGGGTAAAAAAACGCTTGTAGTCTACCCCTATGTGGTGTTGTAATTGTATTTCCGTAATACTATTCCATGTAGTGCAGTATGCAATAGGGAGGAAAAATGGGGGTCGAAATGAGACCATGGGGAATTCGTAACAAAACATCCCTATGTGTGAGTACGGAAAATATAGTATTCTTATTCGTAGATTTTCATAAAAATTCGTAAACGGGCATCATGTTCGATCGAAATGCCTATCTACTCGGAGACTACAAATAAGAATATTTCAGTATTGTAAAAGTCCTTATGTAACCGGCACGAGTGTGTCGAGGTCCTTACCCTCCAGACAAGATTTGAAAAGATTTAAAAAGATAAAAAAATATAAAAAAAGATGATATAAAATTATATATAAACGCAAATATTTAAATTAAACATGGTACGTGTCAACAAACAGAAAGCAAAGCGAAAGCAAAAGCAAGTGGTTGCAAAGACGAAAAAGAAAACAAAGTCATGCGACTGTTCCATTTGTATGGACGAGGTAAAGGACAAGGCGACACTACCGTGTAAGCATTCCTTCTGTAAAGGTTGTATCGTAAAATGGAGCGAGACCTCCACCACATGTCCTAACTGTAGGGAACCGTTCACGTTCATAAAACACGGGCGTAAGAAGATCAAGGTACAGGAGAAACGTCAACGTCCTGATCACGAGGAGGAGGTTGACGACATGAGCATCGGGGAGTTGGTTCTCCAGGTGACTCTCCGATTTATTGATTCGGAACGATTTCGAAACGCGTTGGCACGGGATGTTGGACTTGGAGACTCCCACGCAACGTCTGTGGCAAGAGTTGTTTATCACATGTTAAACGACCGCGATAGTTTGGCATTACCACCGGGTGACAGTGTGTTTACTCAGCACATAATAAACATGGTGGGAATAATGAACCCCGAGGAGTTGCAACGTGCAAAGGAATCCATTTCCACCACATGGTTGTCACGACCTGGTGGAGCACACCATCCCATTCTTATTTGATTAATCTTTGATTAATCTTTGATTAATCTTTGATTTTATTTGAACAACCATTTCAAGAGTACAATATCGTCCACTATAATTATACATATCAACCCAATATACAAATAATTTACTTCATTTGCGTAGTACAGTTGCAACACCCAATTCAGAGAACATGTGCACAAGTACAAATACTTCGTAAAGTATCTGAACCCTGACAACTCGTACAAGAATCGTAGTCCTAGGTATAGGTTCACAGGGAAAGCTAGAGCAGAGAAGTAAGTGTACAGTACGAGCAGCTGACCGGTGTTGTTGGTGTTGAAGTCGATGGACCATGCCATCATTAGCAGTACGACAGAGGCAGTGTGATGCAACCGTGTCGTTGTGGGCAATTTCTTCACTCGAAACATGCCGACGACATCGTTGGAGACGTACATGCTAGCTAGAATTTTAAACATGGTATCGTCCCATATGTCCTCTACCAATCCAAAATAGACGGGTACAATGCCGGCGATTACCAGCATAGAGAGGTAGGTACCTTTGACAACATTTTTACATATGTAGTATTTCCTGTTCTCGTCGAGATGTTGAAATTGTACGGTATCGTAGGTAAAGTAATTGTACGTCTGGTTATAAGCAATGTAGAGTAAACAACATGAAATCAAAAAAACTAGTAAGGGTACTAAGGGTACCATGCATGATTAAATTATACGCTTGTAATATACTATCATAAACTTAAAAGAGGTTAGAGCAAGCTACCAGAGCACGGGTCTTAAACTCGTATATTTGAGCAAGAGAATGAATAATAACTTACCTCAAGTAACACGATCGACAGACGGAGATATACTCGTTCCCGATGTCGATTTGTTTGTTTGATGAGTTCAATCGCTTTGTAAACGATGCTTTGGTTCCATTCTTACAGTTGGAACAATACGCTGTCATGAGATGTACTTTGTCGAGATCGCAAAATGGAATGAGCTGAAGTATTTGACCAAATGTGGCTCGCTTGTAGTCCGCGATTAATCCGGCTACAATGACAGTTTTTCGCTGCCGTTCCACCCATGTCATAACAGCCTCGAACAGATCTGGAAAGAATTGGGCTTCGTCTATAGCTATAATGTCCGACTCTGGACTCTTTACATCTTGTAGTTTACTAACCATGACCGCGGAGGTCTTCGTTCCGGAATGGGAGACGATCGCATCGTTTGAATACCGTGTGTCTAGGGTATGGTTGATCACTAACACCGACTTACCAATGGACTCAAACCGCTTGATCTGGCGCATCAGCTCCGTGGTCTTACCGGAAAACATGGGACCCGCGACCACCCTTAGGGTCATTTCAATAAATTACCACTATAATATATACTTCAGTATTCATAAATGTCAACTCCAGGATCCGGTGAAGTATATATTTACAAAGGTGAAAAGGTCATGATCACCCGTTCCTCTGATGCATCGGTATATAGATATAATATTCTCAAGAGAGATGGAAATGTAACGAAAACAGAAGAGAAACGGGTGTTTGAAGCCAATGCTCGTTTGTTTGCACCACATATGAAGAGAGGAGATATCTACAAAGCCGAATATGTATACGTGAAAATACTTTCGATCGCTATGGACCGGGTACGCATTGAATCGTTGAATCGACAACTGCCTTCCTCCGAACCTTATAGTTTCTATGATTTCACAAGGCGCTTTTCGTTTGTAGCGAGGGAAATGCGTTTGGGCGACAAATACAAGAAATACGATGGTGAGTATTACTACAGTGTGAGTACGAATCCACTACGATTCAGAAACCTGTTTAGAAATGACGATAGTATCCGTATTGACCCAATCGATGTTTTTAAGACATGGGAGTTTCAACAGAGTGGACCAAGAGAAGGCGAAGAATGGAGGTCCCAACTGAGAGGTACAACACGTACTGTCGAGGAGGTTATAGACGGTGGCTCGCTTGAAGTTGACCTTAGCAATCTCGTGGACAATCCGCCGATGTGGAGTTTTCTCCGTGAATACAAGCCTTTAAAGAAAACCAAATTGCCTTGGAATGCTCCAGCGGCTCCGGCTCCAGCGGCTCCGGCTCCGGCTACGTACCCGGACGGACAGAGCATTCAATTGGGCGATAAGATATGGATAAGAGCACCGGGAAATACGATTGTTACAGGTGTTGTAACCAAAATATTGCCAGGTGAAGTTGGGATACGGGCTGGCGAAGAGGATCTATCCTATGAGCTCGAAGGTCTGAGGATAACCCTAGAGTTAAGGGCTGTTAAGTACCCTGATAAGCAGTTGATTCAAGTTGGCGATGAGGTACAGATTAATGATCTAATGGGTGAAATGGATGGTAAAACAGGCAAGGTAACGACAATATACACACATAACGATGCAAGTAGAAACACGGTCAACGTAGACATTGATGGTACCTCTAAGGAATGGAAACCGAGTAAATTAATATTATTGTCTCGTACCTCAGCGGCTGAGCAACGTTCCGAGCAACGTTCAGCGGCGGCAAAAGCAGCTATTGGACGTCAAATAAAAGCCGCGTTAAAGAAGGGAGATTTGGACGCTTTAAAACCCCTTGTTTCAACCAAAGGGATTCTACATATGGCAATTGAATCGGAAAATGTGCAGGCTGTTGAGTTCCTATTGGGTTTGTCGGACGTTGACTTCTTCTATCCCAATCCATATTATAAATTAAAGTCATCGGTCGGTACAAGGGCATTCACCCCACTGACAACAGCGTTACTTATAACAAACCCTGAAATACAAGAAGCCATGGTAAAACTGCTCTTACCTGTGTCCAATGTCGCAAATGGAACTGTTGGGACTATTGGAACTACTATACCCGCGATAGGTGTGGCAATTTACGACAATGTGACGGTGGAGGCGTTTAAGCTTATTTTAGATAAAACCCTTGAGTCATCGCTGACATATGCTGGAAAGCACATCATATTTCATGCGCTTAACATGTTGCCAACGGTAGATTTAATATCTAAAATTAGGTACATGATCAGCAAAGGCATGGATTTAAAAGTGTCTACACCCGGAACAAGATACAGTCCGATAGGGTATGCGCTTAAAAAGTCAGCTATGTATACTAAGAAGGGTTATATGGAATTAGCTTATTTATTGTCTCAGTACAAACCAGCAGTGGAAAACGTTCGGACCTCGCTCGTACGAGAATTTACGTACGATTTATTAATGGCGTGTGGATGGGGTACATCTTGGGATGAATACGCGAGGTATAATATTCGACGAGATATACTCATAGAGTTTATACGGAACACGTTAATGTTAGGCGAAGACAACAACTTTGTAAAGATATTAAATATACATTATCGATTGTCGGAACTAGCGGCTAGATCAGGGGATGTTCCAGGCGCAAAGGAGCTCATGGATTCACCATTTCCAGCATTCAAGCAAAGTGTAAAGGAGTATCTGGAGAAGTTGCCAAGCGATGAAGCCGCTGGTATATTTCAACAAATCATTGATGAAAGACAAATAGCACATTTGTATTATGCATTCGATCATCTAGAACTTGACGCTAATACAATGGATGCTAGAGGCGTGCCGGTAATCTTTGCGGTTATAAACAAAGAATATGGAGACCCACGAAAACCGATGTTAAATTACTTTATGGAAAAGACGGATGTGTTCTATAATCTGAAAAACACTAAGAAAGAAGTGCCGCTACAACTTTACGTCCGTAAAATTCTAAAGAAGGGATTTCAAGATGATAATTACGAGACGCTCAAAACGATGATAGAAAAAATTAAAGAAGATGACATGAGCAAAGAGGTATTCAACAACCGAAATGAACAGGGAAATACTGTGTTGCATTATACTGTGGATCATAAAAGATACAGCAAACCATATTACCAATTGCTAAAAAAATACGTGGACCCAAAAATTAAAAACAATGACGGAGAGAGTATCGTGTTCTCTAGCCATAAATGGGTGTATTCTGATCTGTTTCTGTATGAACAATTAGGAGAAGTAAACAATGAAGGAATGTCGGTATTCATGAGCGCCTGTCTTGATTTTACTTATAAGAGAACATTGGAAAAAATGAGGTTTATCCTAAACAATGCCCTTCACAAAACGTTCGTACCGGATGGAACACCTGGGGTAAAGGACGGAACGAGAGTGCTAGAGTGGTTGCTAGAAAAACACGTGACGGATATGTGTTTTGAGCCATTTTTGGAACAGGGATTGGATCCGAACCGCGACGTCTCCCCAGGTAATACCTCAAATACGGTAATGATGCAAGCAGTTGATAACGGTATAGAAGTTATCGAGAAGCTGATCCCAAAATACATTGACAAGATTGATTTAAACAAGAAGAATGGTCAGGGTTATAATCTGCTGGCGGTTTTAGTAGACCAACTATCATTTTCTGGGATTCTTCAAGACGAGGATGACGCAGGATTGTGGCGTGATTTCATAGCAATGTTGATTGCAAAAGGATCGAAGACAGACTGTGTTCTAGAGCTTAGTATGAAGTTGGACTTGCAGTATATCATTGATATTATTGTTACTCCACGTGAACACTACATCTACGACCTGGAGAGACTCAACAAAAGTATCAAAGCGAAATGCAAAGGCTACACGAGTCGAGCCTATAACCCTGTCGATTACAGAGCGTGCAAGGGGTATTCGCGTAGATTGAAGAAAAATAGTAAACGAATCAAAGAATTAAAGCAGATGACGGACGAAGAGTACCAAAAGATGTTAAGTTTATTGCAAGCTGGCGAAATGACAAAGTGTGCGAACAAGGAGGACTTGATTCTCTTCATGCCATGGGAAGCGGAGGACTATCGCAATACACTATTCTTAAGACTTGAAAAAGACGGTAAAGCTATGGTGTGGTGCTTTGTCAACAAGCTGTATCCCGCGGATCCAGAAATCCCTGGTGACACTGATGAAGAGGTGTCAATAGACGAGGACATAAAGGATATGTTGTTCGCAAACTGGGTGAACCAGGACGGTACGGCATATGAGGCTAACACACATGGACGAGGAGGAACTACCGGCGACGAGCTGTACATTCAAATGAGAACGAGCAATGGTGCGAAGTATTACTTAATGTACGACGATCTCTTGCGAAAAGTCATTCGGTTTGCCAACAATCGAGCAAGCGTTGACCTTAGCATCCTAGACTGGAAATTACCTGTGTCTATTCACGCAAAGTATGAAAAGCGAGTTGCCATTGCGAACGCCGATGGGAGCATGGGTGTATCAGAAACCCATGGAACGAGGGCAGAGGACATCTATGTCGTCGAAGAGATTATCAATTTGGATAGCAGGGAGAGGATCGATAGGGGTAAAGCTTGCGAGGGGACGTGTTTAAAATTCTAACTATAAATATATATCACACGTTAAACAATATGTTTCGATACACTTACCTTACATTTGAACAGTGCGTAAAAGACAGAAACGAACTTCAGCGCAAGTTACAGATCCCTGTGGACGAGGAGGAGAGTAAAAGGATGTGTAAAACACTGTACATCTTATTTTTTAATCTATAAATATATATAATATGTTTTAACACATGAAACCGAAAGTATGGTATTGTAACCCTCTTCAGACCCCTATGGTACCCGCAACGGAACCTTACATCGGATTTGATAATCAAATTCATTGGAGACAGATCCTCGTACCGAAACGATTATTTAAATTAACTCAAAGGAACACTGCTTTGCCGTCCAAACTAAACAAACGCGGTACTGTGCCCGATGGACGCTCTTGATTCGCCTCGAGTTTCCAGACTTTGCCGTAGTTGTCCCACGACATTCCTTCTTTAAACGACCGTTCGATAGGTCGTCTTAGGTAACTCACGCCGTCATGTTGCAAGAAACACGACATGCCGCGTTCAGGATAAGTCTTACGACGATGTGTGTTTACCCACGGGGTCGGTGGCAACCCACCACGAAGACGAAGAACTAAGTGAAGGGTCGCTTCTTTTTGGATATTGTAATCGGACAACGTACGTCCGTCTTCCAGTTGCTGTTTAAGATGTTAGTAATGTGCAAAGCAGTTCAAAGTTATTTTCTTAACTTACCTTTCCAGCGAATATAAGACGCTGTTGGTCTGGTGGGATGCCCTGTTAAAAGTGTATTGTTTTTAGTTAGTATTTAAATTGAAATGATGTACTTTCCTTCACTTACTTCTTTGTCCTGGATCTTGTTTTTTACTGTCTCAACAGTATCTGTCGCTTCGACGTCCAAAGTAATAGTCTTACCGGTGAGTGTTTTAACTGTGTTTGGTGTTAGTAAATAAGTAATAAATGGATAGGGACAGAGGTTACGTACCGAAAATTTGCATTGTATTTTTAATTAACCATATAATTATTTATATACTCTGTTTTATAAACTGTTGTCCCCTCTCTTCTAGAAGCCTTCGAAATGAAAACGATTCTCGTATAAATACACGTCATCTATAGATAAATGGCAGACTTGACCGTGTACAATGAGAAAATATTGGAAGATATATTAACTGACTTGGAAAGCGGTGAAACGGAGGAGGACCTTGACGCTATTGGTATGGGACGCGACGATTACACTGCAGAATGGGCAGAGATCGACCGTCGCAAAGGGAAATCGGAATCTTCATCTGAAGACGAGGGCGAAGACGAGGGCGAAGACTATGTTCCAGGTGATGTGGATTCGTCGGAGGATGAGTGGCTAGCGTCTGACAACGAGGACGACGGTGATTTTGGGGATGTTCTCCAAGACGATCAGGAAGAGGACATCGAGAAGGAACTCAGCGTCGGTATGAATGTCGTCAACCTCCGCGACAATGAGCTGTTGAAGATTTTTCAAAAAGACGTTATCCGCGAACAAGAAAAACTTCTTGAAGACGCTCCAAAAATAATAAAACCCGTGATGCTGATGCTTATTAGGAACGGGATCTCCAATTACTACATTAAAAAGTACAAGCCGAACGATCAATTGATCAATGTGATCCATGAAACTATATTCAGTGAAGTCCCACGTGGAGATAACGTTAAGAAACCAAAGTACATCGACGTTTTTCAACCTGAGCCAAACCGTTTTAAAAAGAAAATCGGCGAATATTATGATGCTGAAACAGAAAAATATAGTAACGAATGGTGGACACGCGATCTTAGAATGTACACGGTAAATACACCGGGGCATATCATGGCGCTGATGGAATACGATGGAAACGCTACGCTGTACGACTCCAATGGAAATGGTACAGGCGCTTTTGATGACTTGTTGAAAATGTTTCCTTCAATGACCGCTGCCGACTTTAAGCCCCATTCTACAGAGTTTACAACCGACGAAGCAATGAACATTTTTATTGCGCCGGAGGGACGATGTGCCAGTTGGACGATATTCGTTCTTTTATGTTTTGAACCAGTCTTGAAGATGGAGAACAAATCGGAAATGGACAAAGCGATGAAGGATATCGAACGGTTCCTGTCCACGATGAAAGAATCGCGGGCACGCGTCATGTCGTCGTTGGTGGTGGGAATGTACACGCGTTTGCAACTCTGGTATGGGAATGGTTATCCGTTCAAGACGACAGCGATGCAACGGTTCTTCATGCCGGATAAAGTAAAGCGAAGCCGTGCTGCTATAAAAGCGTGGAAGAAGCTGGAAAAATGGAAAGCGATTGTGAAAAAGCGCACAGAGCCTTGGCTAAAGAGAGACAATGCGTTCTCCAACTTTTACCATGAGTTGTTTGGAGAACAGGGTTCAGGCTCATCCGATAGAATGACTATGATACAAAAACGACAAGACATTCGCCGCAAAGTCCTACATGGAGGAAAGATCAATCTGATAGGGACGCGATCTAACGCTTCGTATACTAAACTTATCATTTCAGTGCCTCAACTAAAGGAATATCATCCATTTCACGATCACGGGGAGACCGGCGAGGAAGGAGCATTCGTAGCAGATGAATTATATAAGCTAACAAATGTGTATCCGGGTATTAGGAAAAAAACAGAGCTGTCGTTCCTTATCGTTCACAAGGAACTGGAAGCATATATGAACAACGCCTTGACCACTGTAACATGGCTAAACGTGTTTAAATTCATACAAATGCAAATCGAAGAGAAACAAGAATTTTGGAAGACATTTAAAAATGAGTATTATGATCCAAATTTTCTCGACATGTTTAAGTTGCGGGACAACGTTGTTCGTTACAAGGATCGTTATGGCGACAACCACGATTTTCATAAGAACTGGGCACTTCACGTCCAACAAGAGATTCCACGCCCCCTTGCTCGTATCGGACTCAATGTAGCGAGCACGGCTTATGAGAATGATAATTATCCAGTATTGTTGGACAAGCCATTTCCGCTACATTTCAACTCGAAACTTAATGACAGTAGCGATTATGCTTCGAAGAAGAGAGACCGTAAGCCAGAGGCGAACAAGATTTACCTCACGTTTGACCACCTCTTTGATAACGTAGTCCTTAGAAAAATGGTAAGAAAAGACAAGTATGAGAAGTATTTCTCTGTTATCAGCCGCCCTGATAAGTTTCTGCGTAAACTGGAAGTGTATCAGCGCTCACGTCGGAAAAAATTATTCAAACCGCCTTACACAAACGACAAGCTTACTTTCCGACTTATCTCCTCAGTGTTAAGAGAACAACTTCCTATGAAAATCACGTATATTGATAAGGATGGGAAAAAGTTCGACGGTTTGAACAACTTTGATTTCTTTCTTAAATTGCCGTCGGCTTTAAGGCTACTGATCACGTATGAGCTCAAGCGAGGTGCTAATGCTGTTAATCACAGGAAGAGTTCTACATACGAACATGTCGGAATAAATATGCACCTTTATTGGTCAAGATGGAATGAACTTACAGTAGCACTGTCAGGGCAACTTTTGCGTCCCATACAACGGTTAGGAGTCAATTTCGCGGGGCAGGCTTATTGGAGTGGAGACGGTGAAGGAGTGTCAGTGTACGACTCCGACACAAACCGTGTAAGATCCCTGAAGAGCATTCTGAAACGCAAATCTAAGTTCCTCGTAGGAGATAAGGTGATTTATGAATATGCCGAAATAAATACGCCATTGTTCATTCTGGAGACTAGAGTAGAGGACATTCGCGTGTTCCCGGAATCAGATGGTTATCCCTTGAAGATTAAGTATAGTCTCAGCACAGATTTCAAACTCTTGTCTACATTTCCTTCGTCTTCTATGGAGCCGCCGTTGGAGAGGATTTTCGCTTTTTTAAACGCGAGGTGGATAAGACAGTTTAAGTTAACGAAAGTGGCTTCGAATAAAAGGAAACGGGATGATGTAGCTTTACAATTACAAAAATTAAAATTTTAATAATACTTATGTGTACTAATTCCCTTCTTCACTTGCTCTTTACGTGATACATACTCGTCGCCTAACTTAATGTACCAGTGGTCTTCTCTCCACTCCATGTCGTAGATATCTTTGTTGGACTGTTGCAAATTGTCCTTTGCCCATAGTGGTTGAAGATTGGTGTAATGACACGCTTTGCGCTGTTCTGCTGGGTCCAATGCATTGAAGGAGTCGAGGGGTTTCATGTGATCGATGTGCCATAGGTGTTGGTTCTCCCATGTCATGCCTGGAAGGAATTGAGACTCTATCCATAACATGAATATTTCGACAAGACACCCGACCAACTTTGCGGTGGGTGCGGATTTGATTTTGCCCTTCAACCATTGCTTTATACGTGATCGGAGTCTACATCTCATCGCATATTGTGGATCTTCCTTGCGTCGCTTCTTGATGCGTGCATTTACCGTTTCCTTATATTCCTGGGTCCGTTGTCTTTTACGGTGACATTCTTTGCATTTGCTCTTTCCTTTATGAAACTTATCACCGGGTAACAGTTCGCCACAACTCCATTTGCCTTTGCAAACCTTTGGACGATCCCGTTTGTCCGCTTGACGCCTTTGTTTCATGCGCTCTGCTAGACATACTTTGCACTCGGTCCATCCTTTATTAAACTTTATGCCTGGTAATAGTTCGCCACATCCTGTACATGTTTTGTCCTTGTCTTGCTTGTCCGCATCACGTTTTCGTTTGTAACGTTCTTTCTCTTTCTTTAAATAACATACTTTGCATGTCGCGTGCCGTGGATAAAACGAATCCAATGGTTTTTCTTTGCCACAATCGCCTTTACACCGTTTCATTTATGTAATACGAGCGATTCTTATATAGTATTTTAATTTTTTAGATTTCTCTGATTCTATAGGTATCTAATAAGTGTTGCAACGGAATGCCCTCTATTTCTACCAAAACCCTATTTAACATACCGATGTCCTTATCAATTAAACGTTGAACCTCTTTTAGTCCTTTTCGCATAGTTAAACACAATGGCGGACACTTGCGCCAGCATATGTGGGGATCGTCAGTTTCGTGGACGAATAAGTAACGTTCCCTGTATTCTATATCTACACAAAGCCTATCAACGAAGGTCCTCCTAGAGGTCCTGTGAGCTTGGAGCCGCTTAAGGACCTTATTTTTTATAATGGACTTTGCCTTTCTCAATCGGAGTTTTGGTTCACACCATTCCAGGATTTCTTTGTTTAAAAGAATTATATATATCACGTCTGCATCATTCAGATAATCGATGAGCGATGCAAGTAACTCAAAAGGTAGCATTTCGTAAAGCAACGCGTGCGTTTATAGAGAAAAATACTATTCACATCAATGAATTGCGAGGAAAATATTTCAAGAAAAAATTCGGCATAGACATTCAATCCATTTACCAGGTGGAGGAAGAAGACACCGTCACTGTCCCACATGATTACGGCACCCCTGTTGGACTAATATACAGAAGAGATGGCGTAGATTACGCATTGGGGATAACCGACTTCACTGGTATTGTTAACGTAGACGAGATATTTCAAATTGAAGTTCCCCGAATAGTTCATTATGAACTATGGGGCGAATACCAGCGAGTAGGATGGAGCGTCCGTGAAATACTTCGTCTGTTGTCCTGGCGAATAAGGTTTATGGAAACACCACATCTAATTCAAACCAAAGATATCGTCTTGTTCGAAAAATCGCGTTGGATTCTCTTCGCGTTCTGGACCGATGATCTGGAGCGTCTGGTGCGTTTGGAAATCAAGTTAGCGCAAATCATCTTCCAGTTGCATGGCAGAATTGGTGGGACGATAAAAGAAAGAGTTCTGAATAGTAGGACAATGGAGGAATTCGAGACTTATTTGAAAAAGCAATACGAGACAAAGTTCGTCTTCAACGATGTGGAGACTAGTTTCGTGCGAACACAGGCGTTCGGTAAACACGTGAAGACCCTTATCAAGGGAAGTACCCTCGGGGAATATCTAGTATAAATATTTAACTTTATTTTTAAAAATGGAACAGAGGAAGTCAATATCTCTCCAGGATTTAGACGATAGACTTGGAAACGTTGAGAATTCTTTACGTGATATTTTGGAGAGTGGTGAGGCGTCTCGAGAAGAATTCAACGAACGTCTGATTGACATTAAAGACGAGATGGAGAACTTGAATCATAGCGTGAAAAAGGTAAAGCAGAGCATGAGCTATCGCCCGACGACTGTCATGTTTGTTATAATTATTGTTTTGGTGCTCTGGACAACGGTGTTGCATATATATTAACATATTATACATTTTTTAGGTTTTTTATATACAAACGGTGTCGTATACTCGTGACCTCTAGTGTATTCATGATAGCAGTGGGGACATGAATACTCACCACTGCTCTTGTTATCGATCTTCCCATGACAGGTAGAACACCATCGTTTTCGACACATGTAACATTTGGACCATTCGTCCGTGATTTTATTGCACGTGGGGCATGCCACGACACGGTATTTACTCATTTAAATTCAAAGGCTAAAGCTTATATACGTTAATTTATTTTTCGACGCTTCGTGTTTAAAAAGTCTATGTTGCTGGCTGTAAAGTATATGATAAGCGAGTCTCCAAACAAATATAAAAGGGATAAGAGGAATGCCAATTCTCTGTCCATCTGGAGCAAGACGATAAAGTTGATAACGGTGGCACAGATGACCATGGATAACAGTATCCACAAGGTGTTTAAATCGTGTGTCTTACTGACAGAGACTCCGTAGATGTCAATAAAAATATGCCAGATCGCTGCCCAATAGATCCCCGACTCGAGAGCTTTTATCACACATAGAATCGAATAAACCACTCCTGGTACGATGAGGAATAGATGTATAATGCGAAGCTTTTCGTTGTGAACGTGTATTGTACGCAACATCGGCTGCTCCAGGACGGTCTCGTACTTTTCAATGTTCTCTTTTTCGTTCTCGTCCTTCTTTCTCAGGGATTTACTCAGTGTCCACAATCGTAACGTGAGCGCTACATCTGAAACGATTAGTGAGAGCGCTACCAATGTCCATGTCCCCTTCTCCCATATAATCGTCGCACATGAAGCGGTTGGCTCATCGAGGCATCTACGGACTGCTACAAAGTTAAGCCAACCAATTGCACTGTCAAACGCCGCTGCTGTTATAGAGAGAAACATGGCAATGTACGTGATTATCGTACTGTCCGCGATAGAGACGAATAGCACCAGTGGTTGTAGTAGGACGTGAAATAGATGGATCCATGACATGTGAGAGCCTTCGAAGTATGGTTCGATAGATATATAGATTAAAATAACCAACAGATTAAATAGGGAGTTGACTCGTATTAAATTACGTGTCGTAATTATGTTCACGGTATCGACCGGGCGGAAATCCATTTGTTTGCGCACGTGATCTTTATATACCATCATACGCCTTTCTCATGCACACCTCCGATTCAAGGCTATCAAAGTACCCGTACATTTTCTCCATGAAATCAATCATCTCCCCGGTGTACCCGGTTGTTCGTACCACGGTGAGGATGTCCAAGAACTCCTTCATGTACTGGTCACAAGTCTTCCAACACTCACTCAGATCCAACACATGAATGACGGCTTCGGCGTAGGGAACCTCTGTAGGCAGGCTCTGGACCACGCCCTGTTGAATACTTTTGGTCCACTTCCACCAGTCGGTGTTGTCTTTTCGTTGAGACATGCCAGATACCATTTTCAAGACGCCCATGATGTTTTCACGACACTGGTCGTGACTCATAGTCTCAGTGATACCATTGGACCAGAGCACCTTTATCGCGTTGTTCACACCCTGTACGGTACCTTTGACCATGTTGGAGCCAGTGAAGAAGGATTGTCGGATCTTTTCTGCGTCCGCGCCAAATTCGTTTTGGAATATGGACCAGAGAGGCTGATTGTTCCAGGTGAATGATCCGGAGGATTCATCAAACAAACGGCGAAGAAAGCTCTTCACAGCGTCCTTGTGTCGTTGAAACTCCTGTTTGGACTGTGACGATTGGTTCTTTGGTAGGAATGGTAAACACGTTCCGTTGGACTCCAACATAATGTTGTGCTCCTTCTCGTACGGTGTTGCGAGCGATGGGTCGGTTCGCCTACGGTGAGGATTCATGTACCGGTCGTAAAAGTCCAGAAGCTGCTTCTTTCGCTTTGGGAACTTGCGAATGGGCTTGTAGAGGATGGTAAGCATCATGTCGTCTACGTTGTAGAAGGGCTTGTACACGACATCTCCTGCCTCGTAATCACGTTTGTAGAGGTTGATTAGGTATTGTGCGAAGTTATACCAGCCTTTGGGTTGATAGTATTGCATGAAGTAGCCGTACCGTTTCTTGTGACAGAGCATCTCGATGAACATCTGAATCTTGTACCTTGTCGGAATCTCAAAGATTTCCAGCTCCGGATCCCATCCCGTGGCGGTTTTGCCGCTGCCGTACTGCTTGTAGAGGTGTCCGAAGGGGCATTTGATCTCTACTACATGTGTGGAATCGTAGTATCCATCGGGACGGGAACTGACATTCCAGTTAGGATGATAGTCTTCCGTCTTTTTGCTGTTGACACCGATTGTCTTTGGCTCGCCGGAAACTTTGTACCTGAATGGCTTTGTGAGTTTGGCGTACAGTTTCTCTTCGTCGTTCCAGCTTCCACCTTTGCTTTCGCGTTGGAAATCGCCCATGAGCTCTGTGAATTTCATGGCTGCCTCCGTTTCGAAGAGGTTCCCATGCGGAAAGTAGATGCAACGTTGTAGATCTCCAAACTCCTTCTTGCCCGGGTACTTACTGTACTGCTTCAACACACAGTCCAGCTTCATTTTTTCCGCCTTGTATTTCCCTTTTACTTTCTTAACATAGCCGAATAAACCGCTGGAAATCGTACTTGCGTTTATAGTCTTTACGGCTAGAGCTCTTTTAGCAGGGCGTTCCACTGTGCGTGGGTCCTGTGGGGCTGGTCGTTTAAACATATTTCTGTACTTTATCGAAACGTAAGTGTCTAAACGTAAAACAAATTGTAGAAAAAGGTTACTTTAACTAAGATAAACGTGGGTTTTGATTTTTATGTAATTATTTTAATTGGAAATTTCGTACTTTTACTCTACGTCGCTCAGTTTTGGTTTCCGTGGGACGCTTTTCCTTCGTGTTGTATTTATCCCATGCCTTCTGCCATTCATACAACTCTTGCATTTTTTTTGCTGCTGTATTCTTTTCCATTTATAGATTCAATATTCATATTTATACTCTCCGTATTCTTCCAGTGGCAAATATAACATACCCTATGATAGAGAACAACTACGGAGCTAATAATGAATCCAATTATAGCATTGATAATGCCTGTATTAATCCACAAAACTACTAAAATGCACAGTATCCACCTTAACATTAAGGTTTCATATCTATAATTAAAAATGAAGTATATATATGCAATAAAAATAATATAAAATGAAGGAAGGTGATTTATTAAAAGTTCGTGGCGAAGATGGAGCCGTACAATACGGTGAAATGGTCGGAATCAACGAGGATGACCAGCTGGAAGTCTTTTACATCAACCGGAGCAGTGAAAACCGTTGGGTTTGGAAATACGACGAGGATTGGGATACTGTGTCGAGAAATTGTGTGTTGGAACACATAGCATTCGACAAGCGCAATCCGGTAGAAGCTTACATTAAATTAGGATTCCGTCCCCTCGACGAGGAGCAATTTGTATTCCTAACCGACACAATTCCCGACAATGTACTCATGCCCGTAGGATGTTTCGAAGCAGAGGAAGAAGACATTTCCGAGGATATGAGCGACTTTATCGTACCGGACGAACAAGGGGAGGCGTTTACACTGGCAGATCCGTCTATTCCCTTCGTCAAAGAGACACATGAACTAGTTAACAAATACAACGACTGGGAGCCGTCAGATGCAAATGGAAAAAAGTTGAAAACATTTGTCGATACGCTTGCCGATAAGTACAAATCCATGGACGACAACCGCCAGTTCGCCGCTGGGAAGTCCCTGGATTACGATCATCCACAATTAAATAAAAAATAGAGTATATATATGCCCCGCTTTTATAATAAAAAATATGAGTACCAAAATTAAAAGAAAACGCCGAGCCTCGACCAATGCAATCCGTGAAATTAAGTTAGAACAAAAGAAAACGCATACTATTATTCCTGTCGCCCCATTCAACCGGTTGACACACGACGTTGCCGATGAATTCGCAACTGATTTAAGATTTAAGAACGAGGCACATACGGCTCTGCACATGGCAGCGGAGGCGCACCTGGTCGAAGTATTTCAAAACGCGAACAAATTGGCGATCCACAACGGACGCGAGACCGTTCAGGCGGGTGATATTGCACTGGCGGTTGATTTAATGAATTAGACTATAAAGTTAATATAACTTATTATTAATGAGCGTATTATCAAATTCTACCCATTTTAACATATCCAACAACTCCAACAAGTATCTAGAGGTTACCGTTTCTTCGGAACAGAACAGTAGCTTCCGAATACATCACTCGTCCTCTTACATCGTAGAAATGCCTCGAAACAACGCCAACAGGTCGTACGCTTCTTGGGTAGTAAACGGAATAAGTAGTTGGACGCGCGGTGCGAAGATGCAATATGTAAAAATTAACCTCCCTGGGAAAGAGACCGTTCAATGTGAGATCAACTGTACGAACGCATTGAGCTTTACTACATCAGTGAAGGATAGGAATTTGAAAAACGAAATGGAAGGCGAATTACTGGTCCGTCCAGAGAACCAAGGGTCTGAGCTTCATTTGATTTACAGTAGTCAACGTGGGTTAGGCTATACAAGCTCAGGCGATGTAGCGATAGGACTTTCCGATCTAACCTCACAGAACATTATTATCTCGTCAGTGGTAAAGACAATGGATGGTCACGTGATTGATATAGACGATAACTCGCCAGCTCTGTGCAAACACACAGTATAAATATGTGGTTATACTATAAATAATGGATCAAGAACGCATTCAGAAAGCGATTGACGAGCTTAAACGTGTAGGGACTTATAATGCCCATCATATCTTGTTATACATAGGTATTTTTAGAGGCGACAGAGAACTTGTTGAATATGCGCTCAGTAGAGGAGTAAACATGTACCAGGGGATGAGCACAATGGTGGCGATGGCGTTGAAGGACTTAGGATTTGAAACGCCGAAGGAATTACCGTAAAATAAAGTATATATATGCATTGTATGACATTAAAATGGAACATTATTTATTAACAAACCGCTGTACCAAAGTGAGAGTGAAGACCAGTGACGGTCATACTCTAAAGGTGTTCTCCATATTCTACGAACATGTCGCTCTGTTAGACCCGGATTCGTGGAGTCTACTAGACGTCGGAGAGAAGATTTTAGTCGATGTTGATACAAAATGGTTGCTTTCTCATCATGAATCGGAGTTCGGTTACGCTCCAAAGGACGGTACGGTTTTAACTTGCAAGATCACCCCGCTTGATAAGAGTAACCTAGAGAAACACTGGAATGATATGTTAGATCACTGTATTCAAGTGAAGAAAGAGTTCGCGGAATTTGTCGATTCAAAGAAAGTCGATGACTTATCAGAGAAGTTGGACGATCTCAAGGTCAAATCCGAGTCTGAACTGGATGAGACGGATCAGAAACCCAACGATCGTAACTCTGAAAGTATTCCTGAAGAGACAAAACAAACTCCTCCCACAAAATTAACTGTTGAGACACTTGATTCTCTGGAATAGTTTGGGTAGTTTCCATTTGTTTTATCTATTGAATAGTTTTATACTTTCTTTTTTACTTTTTAAAATGTTTCAGCTTTCCCTTCGACCATGGTGCTTCGCTGAACATGAGGTCCACTCTAGGATCCATAAGGTCCACAGCTTCGCTGAACATAAGGTCCACTAGGACCAGGCTCTAGAATCCACGGACGGAAATAAAAAATACAAATGTGCATATATAAAGAGAAAGATTAATTAATAAAAACCATGAATTTTCAACAGTTTAAGAACGATATACAAGAAGTGCACGACACGTGCAACTCGCGGCACCACCGATGGTCAGAATCACAACGAAACGAATTATTTCAACATCATTTGAATAATCCGGCGGTACAGCAGGCGTATGAAGAGCACGATGTACACCGTTCGGAATTTGGCAAGGTATATTACCAGTCATACTTAGACTGGGCGAAAACACAACAAGTGTTGGGAAAGCACATGCACGACACTGGTATTCCTGAAACATGGGCGAAATGTGACGCAAAACAGCGGTACTTCAGGGCGATGAACGAATATCCCGATACCGTGGTACTTCTGTCCATGGGGAAATTCCTGGAAGCATTCCATTCGAGCGCGGACGTCCTCCATAAGGTGTTTAAGGCACCATATATGCGTGGTCACGTTGCACACACTGGTATCGTCGCAAGCAAACTCGACGAATACCTTAAACGACTGAGAGAAGAGGGTTATTCCAACGTGCGTTTGATCTAGGGTCCTTAAGAGTCCTCCGAGGGTCCTTATGGGTCCTTAAGAGTCCTCCTAGGGGTCCCCGAAGACCTCACGAAGAAATCAAAAATAATAACAATAAAGAATTATATATAAACAACATTCATTAAACAAACATGACTTACGCACAACATTTAGACAAATACGGATACGTTGTCATCCCATGCATCGACAATGTGGAATACTACACGCAAGAATTCAGAGAAACTTTATCAAAATTCCCGGAGTACAACGCACCTAGAAATATGGTCGATAACGGGATACCCTTCGTCAAGGGCGGATTTGCGGCGTTGGGAAACCCATCCTCCTTCCACAATACATCCGTAAGGAAGATTCGAAGGATGGCGCACATGTGTGTACTGGACAACGTGTTTCTGGATATTCTAGACGAGAACAAGGACTTGAAATTCGAACAGGTAATCGATCGCATGATGTTTCGACGCGTCGGCGATAAACCTGTGGCGGAATCCTGGCATCGCGATGAATCCTCAGGGTGTAAACCAGGCGACACGATCTACGGTGGTTGGATCAACCTGGATAACTATTCACAATACTTCTCTGGATGTCCGGGCACGCATAAAGAGGTTGAGACGAACCGTGGATTCGCGGCAATCGATAATCCCAAAAAGATGAAGCGCAAAAGAAACGAGTCCGACGCAGATTACGATAAGAGAAAGGCAATTGCGGTATCGGAGTGGGATCGACTTCAATCCTTAAAAAAGAAAATCGAGATACCTCCGGGTCACATCTTTATATTTTATGAACGCATGGTACATGAAGTGGTTCCTTCACCGAAAATGGAGGACCAGCATCGCGTGTTTCTCGGATGGCGAACGACTACATTCAACGAACCGTTGTTTCCGGACCTGGAAAGGCGATTGCGAGACTTTGATATAATACCGATCAAATCTGGGCAGACTCCTTGGATGTTCAGTTCCAACCACTGGATGTTCAGTAAGAATCGTGAAAAACTGGTCGAATGGTCTAAAGTTCTGAAGGATCAATGTTGCGAGTTGCGCGAAATGAAATCTGGGCAGTTCCAAGGACAGAAGTATCGTGTAGTGCACAGATTCATGCGTTCTTTGAAGGAATATGGTTTGGTAACAAACCTTTGTCCTCCTTATACGCAAGAGGAGATCGATTTACTGAAACCACTGAGGTACGACAACGAGACGGAAAGTGAGGAAGAACAATTATATCTATTTAAACTTTAATATATTTCTAAATATTCACTCGCTCTACTAAAACAATACGCACATGACATAACAAACACGTGCCATAGAGAATGTCCATTGAAACCTTCCTTCATTTTGAATACGAACGATATGATACCAAATAACGTTCCGAATGCCACCCAAAATGCGAACTTGTGACGATTTTTCCCAACGCGAAGATCGCCTTTCCATAATTGATAGAGTGCGGAAATCAATGCAACCGAGATAAATATCCAACATAGTAAGATTTGTATTTGATGTATGTCGTCTCCATCCCATGTGATATACAATATTGAACCGAATACAAGACATATTACGACGTTTATCACGAGATTAAGAGTCCACCGACATCGCCATTCGGATGTTTCCTTTGCCCTGCCAAGGCAGTTGTTTTGGAAACAACCTTTTTCTGTGGGTTCGGTTACCTTTATCTTTGGAATCCATGATAAACAATACGAAATAATCGTAATGATACTCAATGCCATATCCCCTCGACCATACATGTCCGGGTCAGCGGGAAGACCCATTTTAAGATCGGACGACCAGTGCCATACCATAGAGAAGTACCCAGATAACAATAAAAGTGACTTCAACCAGAGTCCCTGTGCTTGCATGATAGGATAGAATGACCATACGTTGCTAACAATCAGGTGAAATCGGTTCACTGCTATCGCATCCGTTTCATTGTATAACCAATCGATAGATAACAGATAGGATGCGTAGAATGTAGTTGTCATGAAGAATACCACATCCATTTCACCCTGGTCTTCATCTTCAGACAGTGTTTTCTTTACGGAAACGTCTTTTACAGAGTGTGGGAGGACTTTGAGCGTCATTTGGAGACCTCGAGGGGTCTTATATACTATAAATTACATCGACTGGAGTCGAACCAGCTACCTCCGCGTTATGAGTCCGGTGCTCTGCCGTTGAGCTACGATGTATAACGATTTCACGCTAAATATCTATTATAATGGGGTTATAGATAGCGCTTATCGAACGTTTAGATGGAATTAAACCTCTATTTGATACTCATCAGAGAACGTTTATGGTTTTCACCAGTGCAAGGGAAAGCGAATCATGTAAGAAAGTGAGGTACTAGATGGACCCAAACGGTAGATACCAGGCTTATAGCTCTACTAGAGGAGAGACATTTGTTAAAACTATGCATAGTAGTCTTTTAGAGTCACGACCTCTAATACTCTTTAGGCTTCACGCCTTCGTCACTAGTATTACTACAGTTTCTTTATCCTTCAACCGTTCATGACGTTGTTCGTTGTCCATCTCCACTTTTTAGATAAAACCAAAAGTAACATGATTCTGAGCCCTGTGCGGCAGTACATTGAGGAATCAAACCTCAGGAACAGGTACCTCGTGGTGTTCCGCTATCAAGCTATACCTTGCAAATATATCGTCTATATTATCTCCTAGGGCATAGTAAACGGCGATTAAGCCATGATTATTTAAGTAGATCCTAAATACTACATACCCTTACAATATCACAGACTGAGAAACCAGTTAGACTTTTCGGACAAACCGTTCCTTCCGTAAATGCCATAGGCTGTTTAGCGCGCTAAACCACGTCTCTCTGATAACTACATGTGATATCGACATGATTAAGTTTAAAGTCATTAATCAGGACGGAAGTAGAGAATCAAGTCTTCATCTTCCTTTTTGAATAGTGAGCAGGGTTGATCTTCGTCCTACTGTGGGAATTAGAGGAGGTATATATAGTGCGTTTTTTAACTTTAAAAGGACCTTGTGGACCTTGTGGACCTTGTGGACCTTATGGATAATATATTATTTTAAAATTTAAACGGGTTGTACGTATTGAGTATTTTATATATGTTCTCCGGCGTGTACGCCTCTAGCTCTATGCTATACAGCTCGTATGTGTACCAGAAATGGAATACTCCGGGTTCGTCGAACACTGGCTCTTTGTAGGATAGATTATCTTTTATTTCGTCGATGAAATTTTGAGCGTTTGGCATTTTTAATATTTCATTCCGGTACGCATTACAAATATCCAAACATAACGGAGCAAACATCGCACGAAATTTCTTATTTTGTCTATACAACGCCAACAACAGGGTACAAATATCGTGGGAACGGTTTCTACATGAGACAAGTGACGGACCGGACTCCAAGTCCCAACCGTACAAGTTTTTCTTAATTTGTATGCTACCTTCTGTGTTCGGTAACGTTAAACAAGAATAGCCAAAATCAATAAAGATTATTCTGTCGTGATAGACATCGTACATAACATTCTCTCCATGGAAATCACGGTGAGAGAATCGTAGGGATCGATACAACCAGTCGAATCCCATACAGCAGCGTTTTAAAGCTGCTACCATATAATCCAATCGATCAATCTTTCGTAGTTCGTCGGCTTTAATATATTCCTGGATGATGACTGACTTAGTTGATCCCATTCGTACTTTTCCTACGCGAAATATCTTCGGAGCAAGGACAGTGTCATTACCACGCGTATAAAAGTCTACGAGAATGTTGATAATCGTTTCATAAAACAGAACTTTGCGTGATATTCCGTTTTGAAACACCTTCATGACGACTGGAGTTAGTCGATTTTGCGATGTTGTTGGTTCTACCATAAATGCGTCTAAGAATACCTTGCTCGTTGCTTGAGCAACCCTGGAGTTTCTTTTTACGAGGAGGTAATCAGTCATGGATAAAAGGTTATTCGGTTCATCGTCAAACAAGCGTAGTTTCACCCATTTCCATTGGTACTTGTCGATGACATCATCCAAAATCGCAGCACCAGATTCGAAATTGTTGTCGAGCTGTCCGAGTCCAATTTGAATGCGCGAAGCTGTTTGTCTGTCGCAAAGAAATATGTTCATTAAATCGGTATTCCTTATAACCCGTGAAATATCGGGTAGCCCCGGCTGCAACTCCATTTATATAATTGTACATTGTATATATATTTTTTTTCTTATAAACCTACAAAAAACAGTTACCTAATTATGTATTTACGCTTTTAACAAAGGTTTGCGCAACTCGTCGTCTTCCTCTTCTAAATCTTCCACTCGCGCCTCCAGACTCCGCACTTGTTTCTCCAACAAAAATACAAGCACGCACAGCAGTGCGAACATTATTATGAACCACATGTTCATGTCCGACAGGAAATCGTACAAATTGTTTATATTCTTAAACAGCGTGTTCGTGTTAGCAATAGATATATTCACGTTATGGTTAAATATTTCAGTATCTTCGGGAGTCATTTTATATATAATCGCTGGTATATATATACCACAAAATGTAGATTAGAATGGGATACGCACAATACGAAAGGTACAGACGTACTCTGGTGTGTACTATTTGCAAAGCGAGGGCTTACCGTAAGAATCTTTGTAGGTCCTGTTATCGAAGAGACCAAAAAACGAGGTTCCATTGCTCCTTCGGGAAATGTACGTCTCCGGTTTTCGCATCGACACTCTGTCAACGTCATTACCGTTCCTGGCGCGTACATTGCCTATATTGTAATAAAATGGTATTCTGTAGACACCTCTGTCGATCCCACTACCGTAAGGCGCTTAAAACGAACGAGTTTCCAGAGGAGCCCGTATGTACAAAATGTAATAGAAAATCATACGTATCAGATTTATGTTTGGTTCACTTCAAGGAACAGTTTAACACATGTATCGTCGTACAATGCCAGGAGGTATCTCACAAATGCGGTCTGTGTTGTAGACATTACTTCCGTCAACGTCGTCAACGTCTACAGATCTAAATAGTTGAAACAGTTCGTCGCTACCGTCTCCAACGACGTGTTCTTTGACTTGTTGCGCAATCGATTTAGATAGGGATGGTCGTGATCGTATTCGAGGATTGCCTCGTTATGAAGAAATGTACCGTAGTAGATAATGTCTCCATTTTTATCCTCAACCGCTCCCATCCCGTGAATTTTGCCGTTCTCCCAATGAGGACTCGTGTATTTGTTACCATACCTATCCAACAGGACTCCCTCACCGTGTAGTTTATTGTTTGAAACGAACCCGTACTCAACGACGTCTCCTTTGTCGTAGACCAGGTGAAAATACTTTGTACCTTTCGAAAACAATCCTTCTTCTATGACTTGTCCCTGCTTGTAAAATGTGTATTTACCGTGAATTCGGTTGTCCACCAGTTCTGCTGTCAACAGTTTATTACCAGTCTGTGTACAGAATAAGTTCACGTCCCCTTGCATTTTTCCGTCAATGAAAATGCCGGTGACAATATATTTTTGCCCAACCCCGTAACCGCGACCGGTCGGTCCGTTTTTCGACATCTTCCAAAACAGTTTGATTTTATCGTCTAGAATAGTTAAATACATGTTAATGTTTAATTTTTAATGTTTAATGTTTAATTTATATTATGTTTTTATATTTTAAAATTACGAGAACGTTTCGCTTGCACACTTGCACTCTCACGCTCACGCTAAGGACCTCCAGTTTTATGTGGACCTTCAGTTACCCTACTATCTAACTCTTGTTCCAAATCTTCAAATGAGGTATCTTTTTCTTCTATTTTTCCCCAGTCATGAGTATCTTTTTCTTCTGATTCTGCTACCTCATGGGGTCGAGACCTCGTGCTGTATCGAACAAACCTGCTACTTTTTTGTGATAACCGTCTTAACATCGTAAAACAGTATAAATATATATATATACTGATATTATAAATGAACGACGCTGAAATACAGAGTTTACAAATTGTCGCTGTCTTAGTATTAGTATTTGGTGGACTCCTAGGAGGTATTGTGGGTACCGTCATGCTATGTATTGGAATACTGCTCATGCTATTCAGTTGCTATAAAGTTAAGCCGCCTATAGCAGCAACAGAGGAAGAGGAAATTCCCCTCACAGACATGGAGTTTTGAAGGTCCTTAAGAGTCCTTTAATTATTGGATTTACCCAGGGTCGCGTACGCGTACAATATTAAAAAATAAAATTTAAATAAAAGTATTTAAAGTAATTTAAACTTTATACAAAGATGGCAACATACTGTATATACAAACTCACTAACATGATCACATTAATGGCATACGTCGGGAAAACTGACGACTTCAAAACAAGAATGAGGGACCACAAAAAACCGACTAGTAATCCCGACACGTTGATTACCAAAGCAATCAATAAATATGGATGGGAGAATTTCAAGGTGGAGATACTGATTGACAGCGTAGAGAAGGATGTGGACGAGAATTTCTACATTGAACGCGAGAAGACAAGGGTACCTCATGGATACAACACAAACAGAGGCGACGGGTCTGGTTGCGTTTCTTACAATGAATATCATAAGAAATGGGTGGTTATAGGACCCTCACCAGAATCTACGTTCGTGGGAATGTACTTCACCAAAGAGACAGGGGATAAGGCGGCGGACTTGTTCGTTCGAACCGGAAAGCGAATGGAATCGGACAGAACTATGCGAAAAAAGGGCACCGGCAGCATTAGTATCACCAAACGTGGTCGTTTTTTCGCGGAAATCACGATAAAGGGAGAACGATATCGCAACACCTTCGATACATGGGACGAGGGAGATGCGTTCTGTAGACGTATGAAAGAAACTCATGGTTAACTATAAATATAAGAAGTAAACATAGTAAATGTTACCTTTAGAT
>Ga0257122_1000740_pt1 | contig 26175 bp, 24 predicted proteins | sample SI106_120metaG_FD_190146 | JGI IMG/M metagenome (GOLD analysis project Ga0257122, IMG submission 190146) | Marine microbial communities from Saanich Inlet, British Columbia, Canada - SI106_120 | ecosystem: Environmental > Aquatic > Marine > Inlet | place: Canada: British Columbia | collected... | reverse complement strand
ATCTCGTCGTCTTCGGCGCGGTATTGGGCAGTTCAATCCACGTGCAAATCAAAGAGACCACGTTTCAACGTTTGGTCTCAGCGGCGCTCATGGGAATCGGTTGTATGCTTCTGATGAGGCGTATTCTTTAGATACCGAAGAACCAACGACCGAAGAACCGACGACCGAAGAACCGACGACCGAAGAACCGACGACCGAATAACCGACGACCGAAGAACCGAAGAACCGACGACCGAAGAACCGAAGAACCGACGACCGAAGAACCGAAGAACCGACGACCGAAGAACCGAAGAACCGACGACCGAAAACCGAAAACCGAAAACCGAATACCGAATACCGAATACCGAATACCGAATACCGAATACCGAATACCGAATACCGAATACCGAAAACCGAAATACCGACGACCGAAAACCGAAAACCGAAAACCGAAAACCGAAAACCGAAAACCGAAATACCGACGACCGACGACCGACGACCGCCCCCCGTGACGACCGTCACAGATTCGATTAGCAAAAGCCTGGTAAGTGAGGTGACTAGGGGCTCTTTGTCCACCGAGGAATTACATCATGCCGACTCAACGCACGACACAACTCAGTCTGCTTCTTCTGATCGCCGCCACCCTCGCGGCCGGCTGCGTCCGCTACTACCGCACCGACAAATTGCGCGCCACGTTGGGCCTCAATTTGCAGCAAACGGATCAATTCCTCGGTGGCATCACGCTCGATTACGAAAAGAAGAAGGCGCGCGTGGCAAAACGTAAGATCTCGTCATCGACCCACCATTCAAATGATCAACGGCTCTTGGGCCAACTTGCTGGCAAGATCGCCCAGATCAAAATGAAGCGCGGAAAACTGAAGGAATTCGATAAGAGATTCGCCAAACTCGTGGGTGAATGCACCACCGTACGCTCGGATAGCCCCATGTGGGAGCCCTTTTCCAAACTAGAAAGAGAATACCTCGGTTTTGGCGATACCATTCATGACGATATTCGGTCCTATAACCTTATCTCTTCGGATCTGGAGAGATCACTGAACACCCCCTAGCGGTCGACAATCTCCCCCACTCGATCTATGTAGGCCCATGAGCGATTCTTTCGACATACTCAAACTTCGTCCCGAACTCTATGAGGCCCTAGAACAGGTCGGCTACGTCTCCATGACACCTGTTCAGGCTGCCGCCCTCCCCGCCCTGCTCCAAGGCCGCGATCTGATGGGGCAAGCCAAGACCGGCAGTGGGAAAACCGCGGCGTTTGGTCTCACCCTGCTGCAATCCATCGATCTGAGCCGCAATGAAGTTCAGGCATTGGTGCTCTGCCCAACCCGCGAACTCGCTGAACAGGTTACGGGGGAACTACGACGCTTGGCCCAACGCTTGGCCAATACGCGAATCGTCACCATTTGCGGGGGCAAATCTAACCGAGAACAGACCCTCAACCTCGAGCGCGGTACCCATATTGTCGTGGGCACCCCAGGGCGCGTGGGAAAGCATCTGCGCGGTGGAACGCTCAGCTTGGGCACCCTCAGCTTTCTCGTTCTGGACGAAGCCGACCGAATGCTCGATATGGGATTCATCGAGGAGGTCACCTTCATTGCGGAGCGCTGTCCCCTCAAACGCCAGACCTTGCTTTTCTCGGCGACGTTTCCCGAGCAGATTCGAGATCTCAGCGATACATTTCAACACGAACCTGAGTTTGTCGCCGTCGAGGCCCAGGTCGATCCGCAAAAGCTCCGACAATTCGTTTTCAAATGCGAACGCGATAAAAGGCTGGAACTCCTGGCATCACTCCTTTGCCAATACCGCCCCGTCGCCACCCTCGTATTTTGTGAATTTCGCACCGACTGCGACAAGGTCGCGTCATTTCTGCGCGGGTGCGGTGCCTCTGCCTTTGCCCTCCATGGCGGTATGGAGCAGCGCGATCGTGACGATATCCTGCAGCAGTTTTCCAACGGAAGTGCCAGCGTGCTCGTCGCCACCAACGTCGCAGCCCGCGGTCTCGATATTCCTGCTTTACCCGCCGTGATCAACTATGAAGTTTCTTCCGATCCGGAAAGCCATCTCCACCGAATCGGCCGCACCGGACGCGCTGGCGAAGAAGGCCTGGCGCTCACCATCGTCTCAACCGGAAAAGAGCGCTCCCGATTGAAGAGCATTGAGGCCTTCATGGGCCAGCGCCTGGAACGTGGCCATAACCCCACCTGCGGTACGGACCTCAAATTCCTGCAACCCGCCAATAGAACCCTGATCATCAACGGCGGACGCAAAGACAAACTACGGCCCGGAGATATCGTCGGCGCATTGGTCAAAGACGCCAAGCTTCCTATGGAGGCCATCGGTAAGATCGACCTCAAACCGCAGTATTGCGCCGTTGCGATAAGCCGCGAATATGCCCAGCACGCTTTTGATTATCTTCAGGAAGGCCGCATCAAGAAGAAGAAATTCAGAGTGCGACTGATGGGCTAACGTAACGGGTAGCGTTTGCTTCCGGTCATCTGCTAGGCGTTGTCGTTGGTGTCAGATTCAAGCTGACGTTGTTCGTCTCGTAGACGAACAGGCGTCAGTTGGTCGGGATAACGGGCTTTCAAATCTCCATAGAATTCCCGAATCCGATCCATATCTCCCGCGACATCACCCGTTAGCTCGATCACCGGACCAAAACCGCCAGTTCGTTTTTCATAGTTCAAAAAGGCCGGCACAACGGGCACGTTGGCGGCGCGGGCCACGTGATAGAAGCCCGACTTCCAATGCGTGCCTTTCGAGCGCGAACCGGCCGGCGCAATGGCCAGTACCATATCGTCTGCCTGTTCCAATCTTTCGGCGAGTTGGCCCACCAGCCCTTGCGGGGCCTTTCTAGCGACGGGCACAGCGCCCAACCAATTCAGTATCCAGCGAAACGGGAAGCGATAGGCTTCGGCCTTGAGCATCCATGACAGTTTGATGCCCAGCGAATTCGCGAAGAGAACCATGATCACACCATCCAAATTGCTGGTATGAGGCGCCGCCAAACAGACGTAGTTCTTGATTGGCGGTGCACTGCCTTCTAGGCGAAATCGCACAAGGCGTAGGCCCATCCTGGCTATCAATTTCCTCAGCACGGTGCGCTCCTAAAGAATGCGACGCCGGACATTAGCATGGTCGGGGAGCAAAAGATGCTCGCGTGTGCCAGATTTGCGTGGTCGGATGTGCTCTAGAAGGAAAAGCGTGCGCGGGTCCATAGTTCGGAGCCCCCTGCTGCGGGATCGCCGAATTTCGTCTTTTCGTCGCCCAATTTGATGAGCGCCCCCGTGGATAGTTCCACGCCGTGACCCACGTTGTAGGTAATCTCCGGGAAGATCACCATAGAAAAGCCCTGACTGGAGAAGGCATGGTGGTGGGTCCGCATCCGCGCATCGATATTGGTATCCCATCGTTCTTCGTAGATCCCCGTCAAATCCAGAATCAGAAAGAGTCGGATCAAAAGGGCGTCATCCAGGAATTTGAAATCGGTGCCCAAAACGAGATAGTCCCCCAGGCGTGGACGCGTAAACTCCTGCGCGCATTTCTGCCCCTTAGGAATATCGGCCATGGCACACGAAAGCGCATACGCCGCATTGCGATTGATGGCCCCGCCACGAATCGTGGTGAAGCCCTCATGAAAGAAATCGCCCGCACCATATTCATCCGGAAAGCCGTGCACCCACTGCACATTCATATAGAAGTGCCGGTTGAACGTATAGTCGAGACCTAGCGTCCATTTCGCAAAGGGCCTGTCTTCCACGACTTGGGGCCGTTTCCCGTTGAGTTGGTAATCATATTCTCCAGCGGGAAGTTTGATGCCGCCGTAGTCGAGTTCTTCTTGCAAGAGCACCATGGTTGCCTCTTGGGGAAAGAAGACGCCAAGCTCAAGACGATAGCCGATCGATTTGATTTTGTCGGAGATCCACCCGAGTAGGTTTACCTCGCCCGCGACATTCAAGCCGGCCATTTGCATTTTGGGATAACCGAGAAAGGTCTCCACCTGAGTAATGCCACTGAGGCATTCCTTTTGGCCATCTGCATTCTGACGACAAACGTTGTCCGCCGGCGTCGTATACGAGTAGTTCAGCCAAGGCTGCGGAATATCGGTTCGCCCATAGTAGTAGTTCAAAGCGATATCGTGCCCACCGAGGTTTCCCGCCACGCGAAATGAAAACTGCATATTCTCTGCGCTGGTTTCGGGTAGCACGGGAATAAGCGAATTCACAACAGCGGGAAAGCCCAGCGTCTTGCTCAAGGCTTGCTCAGCCTGTACGCGGCGCTTAAATGCCGGATCGACGAAGGGCAGCCGCGTTGGATCAGAGGGCCCGAGTTGGGCCGAGGGCGGCAAGAGCGCTGGCTTGAAGACGGGCACCAAGACCCCGGAAATGATCCAATCGCCGTAGGGATTATAATCCAAACGCACCATCATATTGGCCAACTGCTCACCAAAGAGTAGCGGATCTTCCAAATCGAGGGCATTGAGGGTATTGGTCGGATTGAATTGGTCACCTACGCCCCAGGCGACTACCTGCTGACCGATGCGCAAGTCCAATCCTTCTAGAAAGAGATCGGGCGCCTCGATAAAAGCGGCATGCGCTTCAATGCGAAAGGGGTCGATCTTTTCCCTGAGAAAAATATCGCTGAAACTCTCGGGAGCAGCCGAATAGCCCGTCCAAACAAGGTCGACATCCGCAACACCTAAAAACCGGCCCGCCTCTACTTCCAGTTTAAGCTTGAAGATATTCTCGTTGCGCGAAACGCCGGCCGGGAGTGTTAGCTGGCTATACCAATCGCCGCTTTTTACTTCGCCAATTCGAAAACGAATATCGCTCTGAAGCTTGCCGCTCCAGCGTAGATCAATTTTCGCTTGGGCCTGTTGCCCTGCACAGACAGCGAGCACTAGCGCTAGCGCTCCCCAGCGAGAATATCGCTGGCTTCGTCGATCGCTCTTTTTCATGGTGATTTATCGTCCGCGTTGCAGATTTCTCAGGCTGAAAATTCGTTCGGAAAAGCCGGTATTCACTTCCCACGTCTTGCGCTGCATGGTGGTCCAATGGTCGTTGCGCGTATGGTCCACCATTTTAAGTTTGGCTGCACTGCAGGCGCCCTTATTGCAGCTGAATTCGCTGCGCGTTTCCGTCTTGATATGGTTCCCCTTGGCACTGTAGTAACGCAGTTCGTCGGGGAGCATCTCCTTCTTTCGCACCCTAAATACGATTCGTTTGTAGGGAGCTTCTTTTCCCGAGCGCAATGACGCATCCACCGTATAATGCGTTGCCGTTTCTTTGATGGATTTCGCCTGATAGATATCCGCGTACGTTACCGTGGACATCTCATCGTACGTATAATCCGCACCAAAGAGCGTTTGACTGCGCGCATGGCTCGCTACGCGTCGAATCTTGCGATAGGCCGGTAGATAGACGTACATTTTATCCCTACTGATACTGAGCATCTTCGTGCCTTTGATATCGCCAGGGGAAAGAAAAACGATGTAGCGTTTTTCGCCGCGGGTATAGACTTTTTGAACCACTTCGCGCGATTCCTTACCCGGGTCTTGAATCACCATATCGAAGGTGAAAATATTGTCTTTGGCTTTCGTCAGAGCCACGTCCATTTTTGTCAGAACGTCTTGGCCCTTTGGGGCCGCGAAAGCCGATTGCGCCATGAATAGAACTGCCAATAGCCAGGATGCTATGCGAATCATCGGTCTCTCCCATTAGCCGAAGAGGTCGGGACAAGAGTCACAACGTCTTCGCCTTCGACGGCGGGCAATTTGACCGCCTTTCCGTAATGGGCGCGCCGCGCCAATACGGGAATAGCGATAAAGGTAGCGCCCGCAGCAACGATCATCGCTACCGCAGTTAAACCGCCGACATTTTGTAGGGGTTTTGCCTCGCCCATTGTAAGAACACCAAAACCGGTAGCCACCATCAGAGCGTTGGTCCAAATGGCGCCACCCGTGCGGTTAACGGCCAGAAATGCAGCCTCGCTAATACTTCTTCCCTCGACGCCACGCCATTCCGCCAGGAGATGCACCGCGTAGTCCACGCCTGCACCTAGAATAATGCACGCCAACATCGCCGTGCCGATATCGAGATGAACGTCGAGAAGACCCATGCCGCCGTAGATCAAAGCCAACGTCAATAGCGTCGGCACGCTGACCAAAAGGCCTGCGCGGATGGAGCGAAAGAGAAAAGACATGATCAGCAAGACGGGCACAACGGCGAAGCCTAAACTTCGAACCTGATTTGCCATTGCACTATGAGACAGGCTGCGGTTGATAACCGGCAATCCGCTAATACCCGCACTGAGTTTCAGATTTGCTGCGACGGATGGCTGGTTTCTACCCAGTAGTACCGTTGGCGAATCGAGATCGAGCAAGGCGGCCGCTGTCGCGATGCGCAAGTTGAGCCCACGATGACCCGCAGGAGGTACAACGCCCAGAGTAGCAAAAAGGCGCGATGCTCCTTGCTTCGCTTTGGCATCGCGCCAGAATTCTTCCAAGGGTGTGCCCAAAGCGATGACCAGGTCTTCCTGTTGATCTGCAAGAGCCGTATTCGTCAGCACCGTGGCAATTTTATCCTCGATCTTCTTTTCGGAGGCCGAGGGCCCCAAGGCCGTCAGAGCTGCGGCAACGCGGTATGCGAGACTCTGCACGCCCTTTGTCTGCGGAAATTCCACGATACACTCTTCAGATCGTAGGTATTGCTCGAGAGCAAGCGCCACTGGCTTGGCATCGAGTTTGATTGCACTCGCCGAAAATGCCTTGGGCAATTTCTGGGCGAGACTCGCGGAGACCTCAATGCCCGCGGATGCGATAGCGGATTTTATGCGGCTGGCCACGAGCGTTTCGACACGTACCCGGCCCGCGCCGGAGCCTTCGACACCGACCCTTTGGTATGCTACCGGCACATTCTTCTTCACCCAGGCTTCCACCTTCGCCAATAGAGCCTCTGACTTTTCGGCGGAATCCGTCGAGAGTTTTAGATGTATCAGGGCGTGGCCATAGTCGCCGGTAATCAACTGAGCCACTGAAGCGTCACCCACCATGAAGGAATAGAGTAGTTTCACCTTTTCTTGGGTATCTGGGATTCGGCGCTGCCCTTCCATCGCCTCGTTGGCGCGGCTCAGGGCGTCGGCAATATGGTTGACGCTTTTGACCTCTGGAAGCTTCTTCAATTGATCGGCAATCCACCAAAGCTGCCGCAGCATTCCGGGTTCCGTCATATCTCCAGCGAGTTGAATCTGTAGAAATTGCGAGCCTTCGAATTCCTCTCGCAAGAAGCGGTCGGCGCGATCGGGTGGGCTGCCCTTGGAAAAGAGGTTGGTCGGCTCGATGCGGCTATCAACGCGCGTTACCGCCACAATCGCCGCCGCGCTAACCATTATCAATAGTACCAACGCAATGCGACGATGATTCAACAAACCACCGATCACGCCGTTGAGGATCTTTGCGCCCCAATCTTCACCCGTCGTTTGACGCCCTTTGATCTTAACCAAACGAATGACAGCCGGAATGAAGGTCAAAGAGAGAATCAAGGTCACAAGGACACCGATGCCTGTGAAGAGTCCGAAGATCTTCATGGGAACGATATCCATCGAGATAAAGGAAAACATGCTGACCACGGTTGTGAGACCCGCCGCTAGGACGGTGGGGCCGGTGCTCGTCAACATGCCGACGATGGCCGTCGACCGATCGTGTTCTTGGGCGTATTTGTAGTAGCGCGCCAAAACATGCGTACCGTAGGCGCTGCCAACGGCGAAGAGTATGACCGGCATCGATCCCAAAACCAGATTAACTTTGACCCCCAAAAAGGACATCAAACCCAACGAACAAACGATACCGAAACTCGTCGAAAGTAGTGCCAGGCACGTGCCGACAATGTCGCGAAACGTGAACATCATCACAAAGAGCATAGCCAGAACAGCCCAAGGGGTTAGCCGGCGCATATCTTCTTGAGTGCTTTGATAGATATAGCTGGAAATAAAGGGCCCGCCGCCCCAGAACTTTTCTTCCTTCTCGAATACCGCGCCTACGGTCGATTTGATGCGGGCACCGACAATCTTGGCGTCGCTGCCGTAGGCCAGGAAACAATAGAGCAGAACAGAGCTTCCGTTGGGCGAGACCAAATTGCCCATCACATGTTCTTTGGAGAGGATCTTCTGGCGTAGAAGTTTCTCGGCCACTGCATCCTGAGGGATCTCACCCACAAGGGGACCGGTAACGATGCCCCCCTTGTCTTTGTCCGGAGCAAAATCGAGGATATTGGTGACGCTAAGAACGTGTTCGAGACCTTTGGTTTCCTTCAAGTCTCGGGTCAGTCTTTTGACGCGGCCAAGAAATTTAGGATCGAGGGCGTCGTCTGTCTTGATGCCAACCAATGCGAGGTTGAGGCTGCCGAAGCGCCGGCTCATCTGATGAAAGAGTTCTACATCTGGATCATTCGCAGGAAGAAAGGCGAGAATATCGTCTTCGTGTTTAACCGAGAGGGAAAAGACGCTGGCCACCCCAACCATGACCAACACCAGGACGACGACGGCCAGGGCGACGTTTCGTTTGACTATTAGTTGGGCAAATTTTTCCATTACGACATTACACCTACTGCTCGGTACCTAGCTCCGCGCGCAAGCGCCGAAGATAGTCACGCGCCTCTTTCCTCCAACGAGGATCGAGCCGACTCCCTGCGGCCTTCAAGGCCTTGCGGATCACCTTCCTCGAACGGACATATTGCTCATCATGATAATAAGCCTGACCCAGGAAGATCTTGTTCATCGCTGTGGGCGCCAGCCGTACGGCCCGGGCGAGCATCTCCACCGCTTTTTCCGTATTACCCACACTCATCGGCCATGGAGGCGCCGTCAGATACACCTTGCCCTGTACCACCAATGGGCCCGCGTTATCGTAGGCTTCATCGATTAGGGTGGCTTTTCGTGCCGCAGCCATCATGGGCTTTACCAATTTGAGGCTTCCCTTCGCTTCTGCGACATTGGCCCGATTTAACGCCTCATAATAATGAGGCTCTACCCGATCTCGTACGAGCCGTCGCCCTTGAATCGCATGCTCCAAACCGACCAAAGCGTAGCGAAGCTTTTCCTCACGGTTGGCGAGTTTCTGACTCAACAAGAAACAAGCCCGCGAAAGCCGCCAGTGCACATCGAAGGAACGCACAAATTGCAACGCCTTCGCCAATGCCTGCCTAGCGCGTTCCACATCCTGGATCCCGAGTGGATATCGACGTAAAAGGCGGTCGGATTCTTCAATCAGAGTTTTCGCGGACGCCGGAAGTGTTTCCGCACGGGGCGGATCTAATACATAACGCGGCGGCTCGGGCGGACAACACCCGGCCAAGTATTGGGAATACAGCAACGTCCAGCTCGCACTGAATATAAAAAAGACAACGTGTCGTCGCACACTCAAGCCCGTAATAGAGACCCTGCACCCTTATAGTGTACAATCCCTGCCTAAGTCGATGAATTTAGACAAAGTCATACCCCTACCAAAGCGACAACAACGTCACTTTGCCCCGCTTGCACTGAGCGTGATCGTAGCGTCGCTCTTTGCTCCAAAGTTGGCCGACGGTCACTCAAATAGCCGCATTTACATGGATATTATGGCCCAGGGAAGGAACGTGAGGCTGAAGCTACGCACGAGGAATATCGACCTCGCCCCGTTGCTCAACGTGGCCCAAGGCGTGATCCCCAACAGCTCGCTTTTCCGAATGCAGAAGGCGGAGATCTTTTCTCAACTGCGCGCCTACATCATTCTGGTCGGAGAACAGGGCCAGCTTTGCAACCTGAAGAAAGAGGCACTGCGAACCAAGGGAAATGAGATCCACGTCGTCCTCGACTACCGCTGCCCCTACGGACCTCTGCGACTGAACTACGACCTGCTATTCGATTCAGATCCCGCCCACAAAGTCTACGTATCCATACGCAACGGGAAGAAACCAAAGCTGGAGTTGATCAAAGCCAACCGTCGCTCGTTAGAACTTTCCTCGCAGACCTCTTGGCTCAAGCTCTTACGCGAGTTCGTATCGCTCGGCGGTGAACATATTCTCAGCGGCGCCGATCACCTCCTTTTTGTCCTCGTCCTACTGTTGGCCATTCCACGCTCTAATGGCGAAGTCTCTGTGGAAAAAGAATCAGAACGCGGCCAATTGAAGAAGGTCCTGGTCTTGATCACGGCCTTCACACTCGCACACAGCTTAACGCTCGCACTCGCTGCGTTGCGCATCGTTACGCTCCCTCCACGTTTGGTGGAATCGGCGATTGCGTTGAGTATTCTCTACGTCGCCTTAGAAAATCTTTGGCGCAAATCTCTTAGCCATCGCTGGTGGTTGGTATTCGCTTTTGGTTTGATGCACGGCTTTGGATTTGCGCAGATTCTGGCACAAACGGGACTGCCCACAGAGGGACATCTTCTTTCTCTCTTCGCCTTCAACGTGGGTGTGGAGTTGGGGCAGGTCTTGGTCGTGTTGCTTTTCTTTCCCATATTGGAGATTTTATCAGAGGGTGGTCAAGGCCTGCGCGGCGCGCTCATGTCACTCGGCCTAGCGGCGCTGCTCAGCGTCGCGTTATGGAGCTTTGGCGCGAATATCACCACGTGGGCGACGGTCATCGTGTTGTGGCTATCGCTCATGCTTTGGATCGCACACCGGTGGGGCTATAAGGCGGTTAGGAATCTAACATCGCTGATCGTGGCCGGCTTGGCCCTCGTATGGCTAATCGAGCGTGCGATTCTCAGTGCTGATTTGATTTGATATTTCTTGTTTGGCCGAATTGAGCGGGCATTCCCTAGCGGGAGGCGACAACGATACCTTCGGGGAATACCTTCTCCGCTGAGGCATTCCAGCGCCCTTGGAAGATTTCATTTTCATCGGCGATACCTTCTACGGTACCGATACGGCCATCCTTTGCATCATGCCATTCACCGCGAAAGAAACCCTGGCCAAAGCGGCCTTGGAGCACGCCGCGTACGCGACCCTGCAAATCGACGACCTTACCGAAGAAGACCCACGTGCCGCTCGCGGCGCTCTTGCCGTAGATTCCTTTGAGGTGTCCGGTGACATTTCCGAAGTCGTCTGACCATTTGCCGATCATCACACCATTGCCGGGAATATAGTCCAGCCAGAGGCCGCTCAAATGTCCGTGCTCGTCATCCTCGGTAGCCAGGTCATCGACCGACATACGTGGAATAGCGGGCAACACCACCGGCTCGAGGGGAATAAGATCAAGGTCGTCACGACCGAAGAAAGGCATGTCGTCGGAAAAAAGATACCCGCCTTGCGGCAAATCGAGAGCCGACTGAATATCTTCGAGGGTATCGACCCCGCTGCACCCGGAAGTGCCTAGCGTCGTACCGGCGACCATGGCCCCCAGGGCCAACACCATGCCAAGAGAATTAAGATAATAAGATCTAATCGCCATTGCGATACTCCAAAAACGTCATCACAGCCATACGCTCAAACTTAGATAAGGGTTACGTGGGTTCCTATAGTACAATTTGCGGGCCAGCCCCGAGTGCAAACAAGAAGTCGCAGCTTTTCGATGGGTTGCGTCGTCCGCTGTCTAAACGGCCGGCCCGGGGGCGTCAATCAATGGTGCGCGTCAACTGCATTTCGGCAACGCCCGTTGCCCTTTCTACTGTAGGCCGCTTAGGCGGTATCTGTATTCGCTCCGCGAAGCTGTGGGATAAATGATATCGCCGCAGCCAACGCGATTGCGACGACCACGCCGCCCGTATGAAAGGCACCCAAATGAAGCAAGCTATGACCGGCGCAGGCCGCGTGTAAGCTCGCCTGACCGGCTAGACCCGCGACACCCGCTGTCGCCATCAGGCCCCAGCGGCTCGATGACCGAAAACGCCCCGTGGCAACCATGAACGACATCGCGATTAACGGTATCGCAACAATCGCCAGCTCTGCACCGATACAATGCAGGCCATGGGCCTGGGCCATTGTGGGGCCATGGCTCATGGCCAAGGAAAAAGCCGCGGAGGCGACGATAGAAACGCCAACGAGGGCTTTCGACAACTTGTCTATGAACCCGCCGAGCAACACGGCTACGCCGAGAAATGCAAGGCTATAGGGCAGGGAACCCGCGTTGGTATGCTTGGCTAAGGCCAACATTCCCGCCCCAGCGGCAAGTATGGTCAGTGGCAACAATAGACGCGGTAGCCACGATGCTGATGCTGAAGGGACAGTCTGTAATTGGCTTTCGGCATCCCATTCGCTGAGCACTGCGGCGCGCGCATTTTGCAGCACGTCCGGGCATACGGGCTCGGCGGGGAATTCTGCTAAGAAGAGACGAAGCTGGTCGCCTTCCGCGAGAGCAGTAGCACAACCTTCGCATGCCTCGGCGTGCGCAAAGGCTGCGACCCGATCGGCATCGCCTTCGGCTAATGTCACCAAGCCAGCGGCATCGGAGCGGATTTGATCGCAATTGCTCATTTGCGTTCCTCCTGCAATACCGGGGCAAGGTGTTTACGCAAGCGCTCATACGCCCGAAAGGCTCGCAGCTTTGCCGCCCCCTCCGTGGTGTCGAGTACCTTTGCTATCTCATCGAAGGTCAAACCTTCGTAACGGTGTAACTGCACAACCTCTCTCTGTGATTCCGGTAGCAGCTCGATGGCCTCGCGAACCTTGGCTATCAGATCTGCCTTTTCTATTTCCTCCGGACCCGCCATGGTCCGCCTGGAAACCGACTCCGTCGCATCCTCAACCACCATACTGGCTGCGTCTTCGCGACTTCGACCACGCTTGCGCAACTCGTCCAAACGAACCCGCGCCGCGATGGTAAATACCCAGGGCCTCACAGGCGCACCCAACCGATAGGTCGCCCGCGCCCGGTGAATCTTGAGAAATGTGATCTGCAGTAGGTCGTCCGCTATCACAGCATTCGCGAATTTTCTCAAAAAGAACCCATGCACCCGAGGCGCCAAAACGGCGAACAACTTGTCGAAGGCGAGTCGATCACCACCGACATAGTCCGCCATCAGCTGCTCCTCTGTGCGTTCGGCGGTCATAAGGGTTTACGGTGCCTCCGGGGGGATGGTTACTTGATCTAGCTCAAGTTCGGACGTTTTCTTGCGGATATGACGGTTTTTTTCCCGTTTCTGTCCGCACCTCGCGAGCCCGGGAGTATACCCACAGCCGCGGAAACATGTCAGGCTATTTTCGGGCTACGCACTCGCCCCCGAAACTCGTGAAACCAAAGGTGCGCTATGAACGTAAGTGTGGGTCATGCGATCTGCCGTTCCCGTTAGACGAATCACCTTCATCTGCCTAGCGCTGCTTGCGTGGGCGAGCGATGCCCACGCCGGTCCCTGGACCAAAGGCCTCGGGGAATTCTACGTCAAGGTAGGCGAAGGCTTCTTTCTTTCCGACAGCTACGTCGATTCAACGGGCAAGACCGTCGAGGGCACAAGCTATCTCGGTGCCACAACCTCCATCTATGCCGAAGTCGGCATCTATAAGGGTCTACAGCTCATCGCCTACCTTCCCTATACTATCGCCCAGAATACTTTCAGTAGCGGCCGGGTAGATTCAGCACTTAACGTTGGCGGCGGCGATGCCGTCTTCGCCGTGCAATATTCACCCCCCCTTCCCATTTCATTTCCATTTGCCCTCAAAGTTGACGTGAAGGTCCCCCTCTATGATGTCGGTGGAATAAAGGGTTTCGACGCCAATAGTTTTCCCGCCTTTGGCGACGGCCAAGTTGACGTTGGCTTTTGGGTCAGTGCAGGGCATTCGCTAGGCAGTATTCCTCTCTATTTTTTCGCGGAAGTCGGCTACCGGTTGCGCACCGAAGCATTTATCGGCACAGGAAATTCAAATAGCTTCGCCGACGGTTTCGTTTTTTCCGCACAAATTGGCTATACGCTTTTCAAACGTGTTCTCTTGGCAGCCAACGTCGGTGGCGTAGTCGCTTTCGATATGTCGGATACCAGTCTCGAAGGGCAAGTTACCAAAAGCTATATTACAGTCGGCCCTTCGCTCTATATCCCGCTCTGGCGCGGTTTAGCGGCGGAAGCGTCATTCGACCCCATCGTCTATTCGCGCAACAGCGCCGCGGGCATGGGGTTTTCTTTTGGCCTTTCTTACAAACGATAGAGACGACGAGTGAAAATGCAGCAGATATTCTTCCGATTCGGCCCGATGGTCATCCTTGCCTTCACGCTCACCGTGGGCAGCACCGCATGCGGCCAATACGTTGCCTACGATGAAAATGAAACGCCATCTGTCGGAAACACGCCCACAGATTTTCCGGAGGTCAAGACACTAAGGCACTACGTGCTGGCGGGTTTGATGCGCCAATATACGAGCACCGACAAGGATGGCTTTGTCCTTTTCGATTACGATGGACTTCTCGCCGATGAGGAAGGTAGCTATTTGCTCGACATGTACATCGCTACGCTATCGTCGGTGGACCCCACGAAACTCAACCAAAATGAAAAGCTCCCCTTTTGGATCAATGCCTACAACGCATTGGTGGTAAAGGGTGTGCTCAAAGCATATGAAGGTAACGCGAGTTTTACGGTGGTCGACAGCGGAAACTTCTTCGACGATCCCGTGATCAAGATTTCAGAGGTATCGTTTTCGCTCAACCAACTCGAACACGGCGTTATCCGCGGCAAGTCGGACCATTCCGGTGTCGCTAGTGCCATCGACGCAGCTAAGACCCAGCTCTTGGAATGGCACCAAGACCTGTGGCAGGGCGCAAAGGTCGACGCGCGGTTTCATGCGACGGTAAATTGCGCGGCGCTCAGTTGTCCCAATCTACTCGCGGAAGAACCCTTCGTCTTTCGGAGCGATCTTTTGGAAAGCCAACTCCAAAAAGCCGTCAGCCAATGGCTCGACCACGACAAGAAGGGCGCAAACGCGGCGGGGGTCTCAAAACTTTTTGACTGGTACGGTGAGGATTTCGTCGCCCATTCCGGCAGCATCGACGCCTTCATCGATACCTACCGTACCGCCGGCAAGGCGGGAATCAACACATCCGCATTCTTGGAATACGATTGGACGCTCAATCGCCTAAGCAACTAGTATCCCATGCTCGGAGTTCCATCCGGGTTTTGTCGATCACTAAGGCGGGCACGGGATACTAGCCTCAATTAAACGGGGACGCCGTCGGGGCCCATACCCCCCCGTGGTACTAGGTGCTTAGCTAATAGATCAGCAGGCCGTCCAGGACGGGATCAGCCCACGCAGATCGACCGGCGTTTTCCTGGAGTCCCTGCGGCTCAGAACCCCGGAGATATAATCCCCGATGAGGCGGCGGTGAGACGGCGCGATCGTCTGAAAGCTAAATGCCAGAAAATGATAGCGGTCCCGCCGAAACTGCCTTTCGACCTGAGAACGCACCTCTAGGATCTGATCTGAGCCAGGCAGACTGAATTCCAGCCACGATTTGCATGCCGGCCGATATAGCCGGTCAAATACCTTCGCTATCAATATCCCGGTATTACTTATGTTTTCAGTTTGGCAAAGGGCTGAGCGACCCACACGTCGCTCACAAACGCCGATCTTGAGATCCACCCGATTGGCGATCCTGCGTTCCATTTGTTTCGGGTGTGACATGTGAGTATTTATACTACATCATCCGACATATGGCAAGCTCCCCAGAATTGAAGTTTTGCTGCTGGGGAAACGTCTTTCGAATAAGGGCTACCCCTGCCGAACGAATGAGGGGCATGATAGGAGCGCTATGAGGTTTGTTTTCATTGGACTATTTGCATTCGTGGCGCTGCCCGGATCGGGTGCTGCCCTGCCGTTGGTGGCGGAGGTGGATCAGCCCGCCTATGGTGAGAGTATCGCTGAGCTTCGGCGGTGGATGGGTGCAGAAACCGAATCGCTGAGAGATCGTTTCCAACAAATCACGGAGATCTACGCCAGCGCCCGAAGTATTGCGGCCGCCGCTCACCGCGCAACATCTGCCCGTCCGAACGGTTCAGACAGTTCAGGGACCGGCGTCTTCCAAGCTGAGCCCATCCGACTTATGCCCACCAAGCCGCGAAAGGGTCTCGGGACCAACCAGCGCGGCCACGACACCGCCGATAGCTATGATGGCAACACGTCTATTTTCGAGGCTGTCGTCCAACTTCCCCAGCATTGGATCAAAGAGCGGCGGCGACTCGTCGCTAAATGGACTGTGTTCGATCAACACACCTTGCCCCTTCGAAACCCCAGCGCCAATCTTCAGCGCGCGATCTACCGCTTTCATAGTTCCGCAGTTGAAGCCAACGCACGACGCATCGCCTTCAGGCACGCGTTGAGCGGGCTGGGCCTCAGCCGAGGTCTCTACTATATAAGTGCTGAAATCGGCACGGTGGGTACCAACAGCGCACGCCAACACCAACATTCGGTTGTCTCGTTGGGTGCTTTTTTCGTCAAAAGAAATCCCGAGGGCGTTCGACTGCCGCTACCTCACTATCGCAATTGGTACGTCGAGGATGAAAAGGTATTGGACCTCAAACAGGGTCGGGCCACAGCCACCAGCAAAGAGATTCAGATCACGGCCCAAGCGACGGTCGATAGCCGCCTCCCGCGCAGTAGCCCCATCTATCAGGAAATCACCGTTAGCAGTGAGAGTCGACGACCCCGTGTTCTATTGCGAAGACGAACGGTGGTAAACGCAATCTCACCTTCGTTGCGCTTTGCGATTCCCCGCCAACGATTGACGCCCGGAACGCATCGGCTGCGCCTAAGTCTCTACGTAGAAACGAAATCAAAGAGGGGCGTTCGCGTCGACCACGATCTCGCGCTTTACCTGCCGGCCGGCGCAAAACATCAGGCCCCCTCCAACAAGATCGCGATACGGCCAAGATCGCCCAATACATCGCAGCCAAAAGGAATGTCAAAAGGGCTCAAAAAAGACCTACAGGTACTCTTTCGCAACCATGCGGCTAGGTACGGCTATCGGTACCGCCTCTACCGGCTAAAGCGAGCTTGGACGGCTCTGGGAGAACGGTTCAAAAAGAAAGGGGATGTTCCCCAGCCTACGCGCTATGCGCCACCACCTAAACAAGGGTGGCGGATCGATGATGCACTCGCATCCGACGCACCCACGCTCGAACAGGCAACCCGAAAGATCCGCTGCCTCAACCGCCGACAATGTCGACTCTGGTTACGTATCGCGAGCAGCAGCGAGGACCGGAAGACGGCCCGATCTTGTAAATTGAACATCAGGCTGAAATCAACCACAGGCAGAACCCTGCGCTTGGCCGAGCATAAATTTCGTCTCGAACAACCGGTGACAGTTCTGGATATTCCCTTGCGTAAGAAAAGTATCTACCGCGATAGCTACAGTGGTGCGGTTAAGATTCGCTGCGGTACCGGAACAAAGTCTAAGACCTTCCCCCTACATATGACGTCCAATGATTGACGGATGGCTGCGGCAGCGCGTAGCATCTGAGCCACGATAACCAAATGCAGCACCGCCATATGCAGTGCCTACTGATTACGAGGTAAAGAATGCGCCGCATCACCCCCGGGCTTAGCTTATTCTGTATCGGGTTATGTCTTGCCGCCTGTAAGGATAAGAAACAGGCTGGAGCTCCCAAGGCTGTCGAAAAAGCCGCCCAATCAAATCGCAACGTGAAGAAGACGGCCGGTCTCAACCCGGACAAGGCCTTCGCATCGGGAACGATTCCAGGTGCTACCATGAGCCTCGAAACCCACCTCAAGGTGGAGGGTCTTGCGGGCAGCGCAACACCAGAGAAGAAGGGTGAACCACAAAAGAACGCCAGTCCGTCTGCGTTCAGCCAAACGATGGCCGTCGCGGATGGACGAGGCAAAATGGTATTCACCACCGGCGCGTCGTATATCGCTCAGGGGACTGAGTTGCGCTATCACGCGCCGTCCAAGAAATACCTCTTGGCTACGCCCACGCCTAAAATCTATTGGTCCTTTAGTGGGCCCGAAGTGGGAAACCTTCTTGAGGGAGGCCCGCGCATGGCGCGCAGCAATTACCGCATCAAGGTTAAGGAAACCAAAGAACGGCAAAAGCTCGTAGGCTATGATACCCAACGCAGCGATGTCGCCCTTTCCTTCGACTACAGTGTTAAAATGAAATCGGGCGAAAAGAAGGGAAAGATCTCGGTCTCGCTAGCCATTTGGCATAGCCAGGACAAGAAGTTGAAGTCGGCGTGGGGAGACCTCATGGTCGACTACCTCACCTTTCCCTTCCAAGATGGAGAAGGGGAAAAGGTTGTCGCCTTACTCAAATCAAAGCTCGGATTTCCTTTGAAATGGAATATGGAAGTTAAGACCGACGATGACTCCACCAAGAAAACGACAAAGAAAGGCGCCGATACGGGAGACCGTACGCCTCCAACTTTGGTAACCGAGGTAAAGACGCTGGCGCTAAAAGATATCGCGCGGGCCGAGCTAGCTGTCCCGCCGGTGGGCTATGCAGCTGCCACGGGGCCTTTCCAATTCGGTGAAGATGGGCAGACCGTCAGCGAAGCGACTTTGGCGAACCTCCCACCGGAGCCGGGCGAAGCGCCCAAAGCTCCAGGCAAATAGAGATCTAGGGGATGATGATGAATAAGCAAATGCACTCCCTTGTGTCGCTAGGCGCCACGCTCTTCGTACTCACGGCGCTGGCCTGGCCATCGCGTCTCAATGCAGAACGGGCGCCAGAACGCATCGTCCGTACCGATTTTGACGAAGCGCATGGCCCCAGCGCATCCGCGAAACCTTTAGAAGACGCCCTAGATATCGAAGTCCTCGCCTATGAGGGAGACCGCGCGGTTCTTAAGGTGCGTAACCGCACTCCGTTCTTGGTGGTGCTCTATATCAAAGGCGTGCGCGTGGGTTGGCTCAAGCCCTACAAGACGGGCGTGATGCGTGGACTGCGAGCCGGCTATCACCGTGTCTATGCCCATAGCCGCTGGGGCTCATCCTACTGGGGGCCCCGACGCGTATGGGTTCCTGGCCATTGGAACCTCTACCGCTAACGCCCAAATTCGGCTCTCGGCTATTTTCGTAGGCCGTCTTCGCAGCCCCGCCTCTGCAGCCCGACCACGGCCCATCTTCACGGAGACTACTGGCATACCGTCTGGCTAGGTCAACAGCCAACGCCGGTGCTGCGTGGGAAGATCACTGCAAAAAGTCCGACGACCTCACTTGGCCCCAGCATTGCAATCCAATCGGATGGCCGCATTCTTTGGAGTAGGACAAATGTCTAAAACAGTTATCTTTGGATTGTCGATTCTTATGCTTTTGCTATGCCCGAGCCTTCCCGACGGGATGGTTGGAAATGCATCCGCCCAGCCTCCGCGAAAGCCTGGCCATCAGTTTCGGGTTCGGGCTCCGCAGGTGAAACGCTTTTTGAATGGTGCCAGAACGCGCGTCGATGCGGCGCGTGGCCATTTTTCGAATGCCGCTCGTAGTGGCGCCAAAGCCGCTGGTAAAGCGGTCGGCGTTTTCGTTCTGCCACCTATCATGGCAGCGTCAGCGGCGGGAAGCGTCGTCGTTCCCTTCGGTCAGTTCTTTACCGTCCCCACGGCGGTCATGGCCGTGTACACGCCGTTTGTGCTGACTGGTCTTGCCGCGCAAGATGGCGCTCACGCGGTGGGCGAACTGGCGCAGGGGGTGAAGACCTTAGCCTTCGGCTCCTCGGCCAAAGCCAGCGCGCCAACCCCAAAAAAATAGGCAGAACCTATTTTCGGATGGGGGTTATTCGGCGGGTGCTTCTGCGTGATCTTCTGGCGGTAGGTCGGCGTCGGCGTCGGCCGCAGCTTCTACTGGCGGTGGGTTGTGGGCCAATCCATCCTCGGCGAACCACTTCTCCAAGATCTCGATGATCTGCCTGCCCTGCTTCTCACTACTGATGTTGAAGCTGGATTGTTTGCGATAGACACCGCCGCTCTTTTTATAGCGAACGATGGATACCTTGGGAGGCCGGTACTCGCTGGTCTTGCGATCCATCTCTTGATAAAGAAACATCAAGGTGGCCCAAGCGCCTTTGCTCAGCACTTCCTTGCTCAGTTCTTTGCGAACCAGCTTTCCATCGTCTTCATAGTTATAAGTGAGTTCGTCTACTGTTTCCGCCATGATCTCATCCTCAGCTGCTAAAGGGCGACTTTGCCCGATGGGCGATACACACTACATCAAGGTAGGTCGAAGGGACAACGGTGTTCGTTTCAAGAATGAGGGGCGGACGAGAGTTTCGTTGGGCTTTAGTGGAGGTCGATGGCTGCGCGCTCGGTAACGGTGACCCGCAATTCGCCCTGATCCAATCCATTTGCGCTGAAGAATGCACGGCGTAAGCGTGCGAGATCCAAAACCAAAGTCTGCCCGGCCTTAGGACCGAGCGCGGTGATCTGCTTCGCGTTGACCGTGAATGCGCCGTCATCATTCGGACGGCAACGCAATACTTGGTCGGGATCGCCCCCCTGCAGATGGAGTTCAATATACGTCAGATCACCCTCGGCCTGTGAGGGACGCCATTGCAAAGTGAGGTCACGACCGAGTTGCAGGGGAATTGATTTCTGCGGCCCGTGGCCAGCAACGCGGCCCAAACGTGCGAGACTTGGACTGCCGATCTGTTCCACCGCGAAACTCCCCACACTTTCACTACCAGCCGCGGCAGCGCGAACGGATGTCGCGGGCTCGGTGGAATTCCCTCGAGCTTCGGCGTAAATAACACCCGACACGAAGGGCAACAAACCCGCGAAATGCTGGGGCGCTAAAGAGATCGTTTCCCGCCCCGCCTCCACGAGCACCGTACCCGCCTCCAAAAGTTCGATATTGCCACTGTCCACTTCAGTGCCCTGAGGCGAGTCGACCGAACCCAGGTCATAGAGTTGGCAGGCATCCAACGCCGGAAGATCCGTTTCGGGGTCAACGGGTAATGCCAATAGTTGTCCGACCTGCTGACGCGTCAGCGCTGTGTAGCGGATAAACTGAGCCCCCGCGTCAAAGAGAATTTGGTCATCGGAATTTTCCCATTGATGTTCATAGGATATCGACATCAACCCAAAGGCGCGCGGTGCGCTATCTTCCTCGAGGTTTGGATCCACCCCACCGCTACACGCGGCCAAGAGCAAAGCCATTCCAGCGGCGGCGATATGCTTCACGATCATGACTCAACTCCGAACCATCTTAAACGCAATAACAGCAGTAATTCCACGCGCCAGACAACAAACGAATTAGACAACCTCGATCCTGACTAGATTGGCCGGGCCCCGCCTGAGGCGCGTGCATCTATTATACTGCGAAGTGAGGGGATTTTGTGGCCTGGCCCCATATTTTGTTGAGATTGTTTCAGGAGCCCATAGTTGCCTGTTTTTAAAGGCCATTTTTGTGCTGATTTCGGGGCAGCGTTGCGCGAGGTCGTGGCCTAGGCTATAAACGCCCCCGTGAAAGGGCAACCGCAGCGGGCGCGAGCATCGACTGAAATTGCTGACCAATTGAGGTCATTGATCCTTGATGGCAGCTACCGAGCGGGCCAACGGTTGCCAGCGGAGCGTGTGCTCGCAACAGATCTCGGGGTGAATCGAAGCACGATTCGCGAGGCCCTTCGCGAACTACAAGGCGGGGGATGGGTCCAAGTTCGCCACGGGGACGGCACCATGGTCCTCGACTTTCTGCGAACGTCGGGTATCGATAGGCTGGCTTCGCTCCTTCCGGATCCAAACCGACGCGGGGGACTGCTAAAGGACATCATGGAATTCCGTCAGTTGGTTGGCCGCGAGATCGCCCGACTGGCTGCGACCCGCGTCGACGAAGAAACACTTGAGGCCCTGCGGCAAATCGCCGGCCGCCGCCCCTCGGAACCCAAAGACGTCTTGCTACAAGACCTCGAATTTTATCATCGACTAGCCCTCGGCACGGAAAATCTCGTATTCTCGTTGCTGCTCAACACCGTGCGGAAAGTCGTCGGACAGTTCACCGGCATTTTCATTGACGTCGTTCCGGAGGGGCGTTTGGTTTGGGCACACTACGATGCATTGATCACCGCTTTGGAAAAGAGCGACGGCGTGGCAGCCGCGAAAATCGCCGATCACCATTTGGAATGGGGTAAAGCGACGGGGCTCGGAAAGACGTCACATTTCGTCGTCAAACCCATGAGAGAATAAATGAAAATCAGCCGAGATGTTGTACGAAAAGTAGCTCAACTAGCCCGGCTCTCTTTCAGTGAAGATGAGGAGAGTAAATTGGCCGAGGAAATGGGTTCGCTGCTGGACCACTTTGAAGACCTCAAGGAACTAGATACCACAAACGTTGAAGCAACAACCCATGCTGTTCCACTGGATTGCCTCCAGCGCGCAGATGAAATGAAGCCATCCGACAAAGCCAGCGCCCTACTCGACAACGCACCGCGTGGCAAAGACAACCATTTCCTCGTACCCAAGATCATCGACGCGTAGTGTTCCGTCCTAAAAAATATGAGCCGGCTTCGCGCAGCAATCGTGTACTCTGGCGCGGACAGACGACGCAGCTGTGGCTCGGTCACAGCAAGAAGGACGGACAAAGCCAGAGTGCGCGAGGGCAAGCGAAACGGGGCAGATTTTTTGGGACGGAGCACTAGGAGCCAACGATGAACACCGCGACGAAGGTCACTGACCTCAATACGAGCGAACTGCTCCAAAATATCCGCCAAAAGACGTTGAGCGCCACTGAAGCGACCAAGGCCTATCTCGATCGCATCGACAGTCTAAATACCCAACTCAACGCGTACCTCTACTTGAACCACGAACTCGCGCTGGAAAATGCGGCGTCGATCGACAAAAGGCTCGCTGCCGGCGACGACCCAGGTCCTTTGGCGGGGCTGCCTATCGCTGCCAAAGATATTTTCGTCACCAAGGATTTGCCCACGAGTTGTGCTTCAAAAATCTTGGCAGACTATCAGGCCTGCTACGACGCGACGGCTATCGACCGCCTGAGGCGGGCAGGGGCCGTCATATTGGGTAAAACAAATATGGATGAATTCGCCATGGGTTCATCCAATGAAAACTCAGGTTACGGAGCAGGACGCAACCCATGGGACCTAGAAAGGGTACCCGGAGGTTCCTCGGGCGGAAGTGCCGCTGCGGTTGCTGCGCGGCTTTGTAGCGTCGCCTTGGGCACAGATACCGGCGGCTCGATCCGTCAACCGGCGAGCCTTTGTGGCGTCGTGGGAATGAAGCCAACGTATGGCCGGGTTAGTCGCTACGGCGTTATCGCATTTGCATCCAGCCTCGACCAAGTGGGACCATTGGCCAAAGATGTCGAAGGCTGCGCTGCCGTGATGGAGGCTATCGCCGGCCATGACCCTCGCGATGCAACGAGCCTACCCCACGAACCCGGCGCCTACCTACAAGCTTGTAACAGTGGGATCAAAGGCAAACGAATCGGTATTCCCAAGGAGTATTTCGTCGATGGTCTACAGAGCGACGTCCGCGAGGCCGTCGATTCCGCAATCGACACGTTGAAGTCTCTGGGTGCTGAACCGATCGAGATCTCACTGCCCCATACGCGCTACGCGGTGGCGACCTATTATTTGATCTGCACTGCAGAAGCATCGTCAAATTTGGCGCGCTACGAGGGTGTGCGCTACGGCAAACGAGATCTCGAAGCGACTGACCTCACGCAAATGTATCGCCAAACCCGTCAACTGGGATTCGGCCCCGAAGTAAAACGCCGCATCATGCTGGGCACGTTCGCCTTGTCGGCGGGCTATTACGATGCCTATTACGCAAAGGCCCAACGGGTCCGTACCTTGATCCGTCGCGATTTCGACGACGCGTTCAAACAATGTGATCTGATCGTCACGCCCACGTCGCCCACGCCAGCGTTTCCTTTGGGCGAAAAGACAGCCGACCCGCTGCAAATGTACCTTGCGGATATCTTCACCATCTCCTGCAATCTTGCCGGCCTTCCCGGTATTTCCCTCGGTTGCGGATTCACCGCTGACGAGTTGCCGATCGGCCTACAAATCCTCGCCAAGCCCCTCGCCGAAGAAGACCTGTTTGCCGCCGCCGCGGCCTACCAGCATGCGACAGATTGGCATCTACGTTGTCCGGAGATGGCACGATGAATATTGAAGATTTTCCCTACGAAATTGTCATCGGCTTAGAAGTACACGTCCAACTCGCAAGCCAAAGCAAACTATTCTGCGGCTGCAGTACGCGTTTCGGCAGTCCTGCCAATTCCCAGATTTGCCCGGTGTGTAGCGGCCAACCCGGCGTGCTCCCCGTGCTCAATCGTACGGCGGTAGCCTATGCGGTGCGTATGGCGCTCGCTACGAATTGTGAAATTCGCAAACGTAGTCGTTTCGCCCGCAAGAATTACTTCTATCCGGACCTTCCCAAAGGCTACCAGGTGTCCCAGTTCGATGAACCCATCGCGGAGCACGGTTCCGTCGAGGTCTATTTGGACGACACGCCCAGGAAAATCGCGCTCACCCGCATCCATATGGAAGAAGATGCCGGGAAGAATATCCATCTCGGCGGAAGTCAGTTTTCCCTGGTGGACCTCAATCGGGCGGGTATTCCCTTGATCGAAATCGTCAGCGAGCCGGATATTCGGTCACCCGCTGAAGCGGCCGAATATATGCGCAGCATCCGAGCGATCGTCCGCGCCACGGGCATCAGCGACGGCAATATGGAAGAGGGCTCGCTGCGCTGCGATGCGAATATTTCGCTGCGCCAAAAAGGCTGCGAAACTTTGGGCTCGCGAACAGAGATCAAAAACGTAAACTCCTTTCGCTTCGTCGAAAAAGCGCTCGAATACGAAGCGAGACGTCAGGCCGACCTACTCGACCGAGGCGAAAGAATCGTGCAGGAAACACGGCTCTTTGATGCGGATCGCGGCGTGACCAGCTCCATGCGCAGCAAAGAAGATGCGGATGACTATCGTTATTTTCCCGACCCCGATCTGCCTCCTGTTTTGGTCGACGACGAGATGCTCGAAGCGGCGCGCCAGGCGGTACCCGAACTTCCCATTGCTCGGCGACGCCGCTTTGTCGAACAACTTGGGCTCAGCCACTACGACGCCAAGGAACTGACCAAGGAACGAGAGCTTGCCGACTATTTTGAAAGCGTGCTGAAAGCGGGCGCAAAAGCCAAACCCACGGCGAACTGGATGCTCAGCGAACTGCTGAGCCAGGTTGACGACGCGCGCAACTTGCCGGATGCCATCGTTAAGCCACAGGCACTCGCCGAGTTGTTATCCATGATCGAAGCGGGAAAGATCAGCGGCAAGATCGCCAAGACGATTTGGCCCAAGATGTGGGAAAGCGGGCATAGCGCAAAGGCTATCGCTGAAGAGGAAAACCTCTTTCAACAAAGCGACGAGAAAGCGCTCATGAAGGAAATCGACAGCATTCTGCAAAAGAACGACGATAAAGTACAAGAGTACCGTGGTGGCAAAGAAAAACTCTTTGGCTTTTTTGTGGGCCAAGTCATGCGGGCAACTCAAGGCAAAGCAAATCCCCAACTCGTGAACCAACTGCTCAAGGCTCGGCTCGATCAATCCTAGCGATTGTTCGGCCGTGCCTGCCAGACGATGGAATGAAATAATGAACCAGAAGACCAAGCGTTGGAGTGAAATTCAATCTCCTCTTTATTGGGATGCGGGCGAGGTCATCATGCTCGACCAACGGCTTCTCCCCACGCAAGAGGTTTGGCATACCTACCAAACCGGGGAACAGGTTGCCGACGCCATTCGCGATATGGTGATCCGGGGCGCACCCGCTATCGGATGTGCCGCCGCGATGGGATTGGCGGTCGGCGCAAATAGACTACCCGACGAAGCGAACGCCTTCGCGCAGGGTTTTGCAAAGCTCTGCGAAACGATGGCTGCAACGCGCCCCACCGCCGTTAATTTATTCTGGGCCATCAATAAACAGAAAGAGGTATTCGAAAAGACGCTGCCCAGCGGAGATCTCTCCGCGGTAAAGAAGGCCTTGGAAGAGCAAGCGCTGGCAATCTGGCGTGACGACCAACAGACCTGCAAACGGATGGGTGATCACGGCGCCGAACTCATTGCCGACGGCGCTTCGATATTGACCCATTGCAATGCCGGCGCCCTCGCGACGGGCGGCTACGGCACGGCTCTCGGTGTTATCCGCAGCGCTGCGAAGACCAAGAAGGTACGGGTCTTCGCCGACGAAACGCGCCCCTATTTGCAGGGGGCTCGACTCACCGCTTGGGAGCTACACGAGGACAATATTGACGTGAGCGTGATTTGC
>Ga0257122_1000735_pt1 | contig 26363 bp, 19 predicted proteins | sample SI106_120metaG_FD_190146 | JGI IMG/M metagenome (GOLD analysis project Ga0257122, IMG submission 190146) | Marine microbial communities from Saanich Inlet, British Columbia, Canada - SI106_120 | ecosystem: Environmental > Aquatic > Marine > Inlet | place: Canada: British Columbia | collected... | reverse complement strand
GAAATCCTCTTGCTCTACAACACGGGTCCTCAAGCCGTGCACTACACGACCTTCTACAACAATATGAAGGATAAACTCTACGATGCAGGCAATCGCGCCTGGGTTGATGTGACTGCACTGAGTGACGACTTTTCTACTGCTGAAGTAGACGGTAAGACGCTTTCTCGCGTGCCCTATATCTATTGTTCTCATTCTCGCTACAACCTGGGGGACAGTTGTCTAACCCGCGACTTTGGTGCCGACAGCATGGAACGGATGTCCAATATCCTCGACGAGCTGAACACCTGGTATATCCAGCGCAGTTTCCCACGAGGCATCGTCGGCTGGAGCAACGCGAGTTATGTGCGTAGCTATTATGGGCGCATCTATAGTCGGCTCAAGAAATGGAACGATATCTACGGCCTCTATAATGACCTGTTGCCGACGTTCTACACACCCGAACAAGTAAAGACCTTCCTCACCGATCCAGTCGGTGGTTGGGGCGACAAAACCTGGGCTGTGCAGAATGCCTTCAACTACCTGGTTCAGACCATCCTCACCCCGGATGTGGGCGACTACGGCGGCCCCATTGCCCAACCCGATGGCACAGCGCGTATGGAGAAGAACTACGGCTCTACGAGTCTCGGCGTGACAGATGGTCGCTACTATTCGACGTCATGGCACGATGGCGATCGTGAATGTGGCTATACTTGGTGGGAATGTTTGCACCACGTCGGACATTACCTCGACAAAGTTATGGCGATTCATGCGCTATCGGACTCTCGTACGAACTTCGTTGGGCGATCTACGCCTGAAGATATTCGCGAATGGGAAATTGGCTACTATAATACGTTCCCAGAGCAAATCGCGCGGCTCAACGCGGCCATGATGAGCCAAGACTTTTCGCAGCTCGGTCCCTATTGGGAAAATGGCGAACTGAAGTACCCGAACTACGCGGGCGATCTGACCGCGTCGCATTCCGAAACGGTCAACCCCTATGCTACGTTCAGTATCCAACTCTATTGGCAGGTTCTGGGACAAGCTCGCTTCTTCAGCAACTTCGACCAGAGTTTTGTCGACGATTCCGCAGTCTTCGTCATGGGTAGCGGAACGGCTCCGGATATTGCAGTGTCAAAGCTCTACGAATTTGCTGACCCCACGACGGGAATCGTATACGCAGCGCATAAATACGACGGTCGTGTTGGTGCAGGGCACGATATCCTGCAACGCGCCAACCTTATCAAAGCGCGCTCTGCCTACTGCGATAGCAAACGGGATAGCGAAACAACAGATGACGATTGTGTGAGCAGCACTTTCAGTAAGGAACGTGCCAACGCCGAACTGTTGAACCACGTGCAGATGGTCAAAGTCATGGCCGACCTCAATCCGCTGATGCGCTTTGGCAATCCGTTCAGCCCATAGGTTTTCGCGTACCGACTGGATTCGCTTGGAAATGTCCGTTAACATACGGACATGCCATACAATCAAAAGCGCACGCTGCTAAGTGTTTCCCTCGTCTTTCTTCTCTCTGCCTGTAGTGATAACGGCGGCACAACTCCCCCCACCGGATCCGACTCCGGACCTGCACCGGGTAGCGATGCTTCGACGCCTATCGTCTCGCCTCTGTCGACGCTTACGCCCGACGATGGCGTACGTTTGACATGCGCGGCTATTCCGCGAATAGGGCAAGAGGGCGGCACTTACTACCTTTACCATAATACCGAGCTGGCCTCGGAAACGGGGCGACAGTACGCTACCTCCACCGATGCTCTGAGCTTCGGGAGTCCCAAAAAGAGCGTACAAGAAAACGTTAATGGAAAGCTCTTTGCTGTACTTACCGGTTCACCAGGTCGTCAAAAGTTGCCGTCTCCTTCGGCGCGAACCACCCCCTGCATGAATCCGACCCATCGCGTCTATACGCATAATGGCGCGCTTCAAGGGTTCGGCACGGGGATTACCGCTAATTGTTCCACCGATGGAGAACGCTTCGCTTCGGAGGGGGTGGACCTGATTACCTCGGAAGAGGGCGGTCAGATGGGCGTCGTCACGAGTTACGCGTTAGGCGGTCGGGTCCATGTCTTAACCATGGACGGCATGAATGATCACCACCGAATTTGGCACTACAAAAGCACCGATGGTACCGGTGATAGTTTCACCCTGGTCAGCAACGATCCCTTGGGCAACGGTGATATGAAAGGCGGCAATATTCGCCACAACGACCCCTTTGCCTATGCGATGGACGACGGCTCGTTCCTGGTCCTCACGATGCGCATGCATGGCGGTAATATCAATCCTCCCAACACCCGCACCGGTGAAATTCATGCCTGGCGCGCCAGCGCGGCAAATGGCGATTCGGTTGTTGGCGAAAACCTCGTTGCGGGTGAAAACGAAGCGCTCATCGATGTGGATGATTTCGTCGCTGCCGGGCATGACGTGTATAGCGTCAACGATCCGAGCGTGATCAAACTCGCGGATGGTCGCTATCGTGTCTACGTGGGCGCGCTGCTCAAGGCCGCATCCTATCCGTCAGAGGATCTCTCTGGCTGCATCGCCAAGAATATCAAAGAAGATGGTTACGCATGGGCTATTCTGAGTGCGACATCGCAATAGCGCGTGGCGGTTTGGACATTTGAGTGCTGATTACTGATGAATGTTCGACTCGTCAAACCAAGTGGGGAATATGAAGGCGACTTTCTCGCGGCGGTAGGGCGCAGTGAGCATCTACATCGGCCCTACGTATTTCCTCCGGCTTCCGTTGCCGAATATCGAGCATACCTCGCTCGCGTGGCGGTTCCGACCCACGTCGGTTTCTTTTTGGTGAAAGAGCCTGACGAGGTGTTGGTCGGCGTGGTCAATATCTCGGAAATTGTGAGAGGTGGATTCCAAAGCGGCTATTTGGGCTACTACGCATTTTCTCCGTGGGCACGACAGGGGCTTTTGGCCATCGGCATGGGGCAGGTTCTCTCGCTGGCGTTTGGTGAAATGGGCCTTCATCGCTTGGAGGCGAATATCCAACCCGAAAACGACGCGTCTATTCGATTGGTAAGAAAGCTGGGATTTCAGAAGGAAGGTTTTTCCCCGGGCTATCTGAAGATTGGGGGAGAGTGGCGAGACCATGAAAGGTGGGCGATCGTTGCTGACGAATGGAATCAAAGCCGAAACCCCATAGCCGAAATCCCATAGCCGAAATCCCATAGCCGAAATCCCATAACCAAATTCCCACAACCGATTCCCCACAACCCATTTCCCACAACCGTAGGCTTTTGGGCCTTCGGAATTTAGCACTCGGTCTTCGCATTCGGAGAAGGACTCGTGGTGTTACCCTTCAGGTAGATCGATGGTGTCTTGCGAATCAGCAACGGGAACTTTGGGGCGACCAACGTAGGCGTAGACACTTCATTGTACAGGACGCTTCCGTAGCCCGTTTCAGGAATGAAATCTGCGCAGCCGCCTCCGATGGAAATGCCGTTTCCGCCACCACAATTGACCACTTGATTCTTGTACAGGCGAAAGCTGGTGGTGGTTCGAACCGCGACTGTGTCCAGGGCATAGCGGGTGATTCGGTCTTCGAGGTAGTTGTTCATAACGAAGACATGGGTACCGCTGTCTACGAGAATACCGCGTTCGTCGTTCTTCAGCTGGTTACTCAATAGGGTATTGTTTTGCACGAGAACGTGGTCTCCGCCTAGTACGTGAATGCCTGAATACCGCCCGCTTGCGGCATCGTCTGAATGGGGGGCTACGGCGGGAAGGGCGGAGATATGGTTACCGGTGATTCGACTGTTCTTGCAGTGTTTACAGACGACTGCGTAATTGCGATTCGAGAGGCGAATCTCGTTGTTCTCCACCACCATATAAGGAACCGATCCGGGGATGGTGGCGTTGGGAATACCGGCATGGACAGCGATTGCCTCGGTGATGCATTTGCCATTCGATCCACAGTCCGAATCCCGTATGCAGGTCATCAGCTTGCTATTGCTGCAGACGGCGGGTCCTCTGCCGATGAATAGGTTGTTGCGAACGATGACAGGGCTATCTGCCGTAGTTGGATAATTGGCATTGCTCCACATCTCTACGTTGACACCGCCCCCATTGAACCAACGCATATTATAGCCATCAAAGACGTTGTTCTCGATGAGCGTATTCTGGCCACCGTTGCGCATGAAGATGCCATCCTGAGGCAAATCCGTCAGGGTCAGATGATGAATATGGGTGTCTTTCGTGCCGGAAAGCGCGATGGTCACCGCGTCTGGCGTGTCTGTTACAAGGCCACCGTCTATCTGAAAATCATGCAGCGTAATGCCGACTGTGCCGCAGGAATATTTGCGGTTCATAAACAGGATTCGCCCGTGATAGCCGGTTGGCTGAGAACATGAACCAGCTTCCGGTCCGCGGCTAATATAGTTGTGTAGGACGTTGACGAGGGTCTTGTCTTTTGTGCGCCTAAGAACCGAAGACGGGCCGTCGCCGTAAACCTCGGTGTGGTCGCCTAGAAGGAGCGTCTGGCGGATGAGATAGCTCCCGGTTGGAATATATACGCGGCCACCACCGTCCGCAGCATCGAGCGCAGCTTGGAAGGCGGGTCCGTCATCGCTAACCCCGTCTCCTTTGGCACCGAAGTCGGCGACGCTATAAAGAGGCGGCAGACATTTGCCCTTGTCGCAGCCGTGCTCACATGACGGGTGGCGATAGGCGAGCATGTCCGAAGTTCGGCACGAGAACTGATAAGCTGAATCACCAGAACAGAAATCCTGCCAGAGGTTCGTAACTCCAGGAGTGAATGCCACCTCAACTTGCCCGGCGCCTTTCTCGGCGCAAGAGGCCACCGACAGATAGGTATAGGGCGTGGACGAGCTTGCCAATTCCTGTTGCCCAAACTCCTCGTTCCCACACGCGACGTGAACAAAAGAAAGGAAAACCAGGCTCGGTACCAAATGACGTTTTTGGGTGTATCCCACGATGATGCCTCCGTTGGAGGGTGTGAGTTGCACGTCATATGCCAAATCCGGTGGGGCGTAAGCGGTAGGAATTACAGGATACTACGTTGAGTGCTCGGAGTGCTACGAAGGAGACGCGGGTGTACCGGGTGTATCAAAGTGGCCAAAGACGGACTAGCCGACTCAATTCTGGTCTACGTTTTTAGGGGGCGCCGACGCGCTCATTGGCATAATTTCCCATTGGACCGTCGGTTGCCAGTTGCGAGAACACCTGGCCAGAGGCAGGCTGGGTACGTCGGCTGGTCGCCAAGTCCAGTATTGTCTGCAATCGTGAAGCCCCTGGGATTGAACCCACGATCCAGAGGATGGGGAATCGTTGAACAGCCAACCGATATCGTGCTGCGTATGTTGATGGCGCCGCCGTTGAGCTCGTTGCGTTGAATAACGACGTTCTTTTCACCTTGCAGGTCGCCGCTGGGCCAGGGCATTTCGGTAGCGATTCGGTACCGCATGTATATCATGACGCAGTTGTGAGGGGCGTTGGTACAGATGGAGTTATTGGCGATGGTTACATTCTGAAAGAGTGGTGGCGCACTAAAATGAGGGAGCGCAGTGGAACTGACGCAGCCATCGTTGGGAGTTCCGCATTTTGCTAGGCATCCCTTGCTCGGACAGGCGACCGGATCGCAGCCCCCGGTGTTGTAGACGTGGGTGTACAATAGCATTCCGGATCCGCAGATGTTGTTCGTCACTCGGGCGCCCCGGGTGCTGGCCATCTTCACGCAACCGCCATGCGCCGTCGCCGACCAGCCCTGGATTGAATTGCCCGCAATGTCCACTTTCTCAGCCCCCCAGACGTAGAGGCCGTGGTCTTTGTAGGTTTCTTCGTTCATTCCGGTGGGAGTAGGATAGGGTTCTCGTTGGATAATATTGTTCGCGATTTCGATGTTCTTGCAGTGATGGTCGGGGTGCCAATTGACTTGGCACGTGCCTGAGGCATTGGCAGCGTTGCATACGGTGGTGGAAGTCGTTCCCTTGTCGTTGGTATTTCTACTTCCGTTTACGTTGATCGCCGTCTTCATGACACCCAAGAATGCGTTGTCCCGAAAGCTAACTCGGTGACTGCGCCAAATCTGCGCGAGCGACAAGAAACTTGTCGTCTCGGCACTGTCCCAAGCGCCGAGCAGAAGACTGTTACAGACATCTATCGGTTCAGCCATCGTCGAGCTTCCGGCGCGAGCGAATTTCAACAGCTGAAAGATCGTCTCCGGCTTGGCGCGGGTGTCGGGCCCGCTCGTAATGAAGTGCATATCCACAAACGAGATGCCTTCCGGACGCCAGGTGTTGTCTTCCGACCAGGATCGGACGATGACCCCGACATTCAATAGCTCCAACCCTGTTATGCGGATATTGGAGGGCTTAAAATTAGGCTCGCCTGGAATCGCATTCACAATCTCTACGGTTCGCCAATCCGTGCCAGGCGGCGGGCTCAGCCGGTGCCGGCCTTTGTGTCCATAAATCCAAATATTCGAACGCAGATAGAGCTTATCGCTGAGCACGATATCGTTGGTGATGCCAATTTTTGTCGCCACCGCTGCGTTGTCGATCGCTTTCACCAGTTCGGCTTCGTTGCTCACCAAAACGGTTTTGCGCCACTGCACGGTGGTCGCGAAATCCATGCAGTTGTTCTGCCCCTTGAGTGGGGGATACTCTCCGGCTCTCCAATTGTAGAGGGGGGCGTGGCTAGAACCTTGCGCACCTGTGGGCAAAGCGCCTACGTTGTCCGCAGGATCCTGCCGATCGGACGTGAGTCCCTGGTTCGTAGCACCGAGATTCTCACTATATTCGCCGCCGCAACCGCCAAGCGAACCACTCGCGTTGCCGCTTATTGTAGCGGGAGCGACCAGAGCAATAAGACCACCAATAGCGCTAACCAGTAGGATTTTCGGGAGTTTTTTGGGAATGATGCTGCCCATGAATACCTTTCAGGGTGGCGACCGTTGTCACAAGTGGCTCTCTAATACCAAATCGGCGCTATTCGCCCACAGTTAAGCCCCCAGACAGAAGTCCCAACTATTTCTGTTCATTGTTTAGCTAAGCGGTATTGGTACACGAAGAGAGAGCGGGAAGAGAGGGCGGGAAGAGAGAGCGATAAGGCTATCGGGTAAACGATTCCTGAATCTTCTTTACCAACTGGGGGATGACCCGATCGCAGAGTTTGGAAACGGCCAACTGTTGCGATTGGGCGATTCGGGGGCGACCGACTTTTACGCGCTCGGAAAATGCGGCGATGGTTTTGCCGTTTTCGATATTGTTGATGCGGATGTTCATGTCTGCGCGGACCATATGGGAACCTAAAACGTAGCCGGCTTTTGCCATACTCACTTTGCCATGAATGATCATATCGATGTCGCTGCTGGCTTCTTGTACTTGAATGCCTTGCTTGGTCAGTTGTTCCGCCAAACAGGTTTGCAGCGTTGATACCTTGCTACCCGTCAGCTTCAAACCGACTTTGATATTCGCTTTTGCCGTCGTGAATTTCGAGACCAACGCTGCCCAGCCGGTTGAGGCGGGCTTGGCGCGTCGAGCGACGATGCGCAGTTCTACATTCAGGGCCTGGCGTTTTTCCAGCAAGGTCATGGCTTTCTTATAGTGCATGAATTTGCTGGTGGCATCGGTTGCCTTGTCGCCTTCGCGAACGTAGGCGGCGATTTGCACGTCGAGGCGATCCATTTCGGCAACCAAGCGGCGGGCGGCTTGCATACGATCGATGACCGCGAGGCAGTAGTTTTGCCAGCGTTCCTTCACCTCGCTGCCTTGGATGACATAGTCCGTGGATACCTGGGTTAGCACGCGAATATCCATCGCCTCTACGCGAACGGAACCTGCGGCGCTTACCTTGGTGAAATAATGCTGCCAATCGGAGGACGCTTGGCGGATATGCGCGTGAAAGATCTTGGCCAATTCGGCACGAGCGCGGTTGTCGCAGATTTGCGGTGTATCGCCGATGCCGACGCCGCGCAGGTACATGGATTCGTCGTAGCGTGTGGAGCGACCGTCGACCCAACCGGGTTTCGCACCGTTTGACACGCCCCGGCCGTTTCCTGAGGGGCCACCCGCCGACGAAGCGCAGGCGATGAGCCCCATACTGAGCCCCAAACTAACAATAGATAATATCGCAATACGTTTCATCGCAAACTCCTTAGGGAATCGTTCGATAGGTAATAATGGTTCGTTTGCCAGCGGCAACGGTCACACCGGGTAGGGTGACTGCGCGCCCCGCGGACGGGCGAATCGTGATGGTATGGGTACCTGGTGGCGCCCATAGTCGGGCAACATCAATGCGCGCTGGCAAAGTCGTCCAGGCCCGCTTGTCCGCTTCTTCGGTGGCTTGCATCGCCGTGCTGGTGGCGGTTTTGAGCAGCCAGCCGAGGAGGTTACCGCCCTTCTTATTTTTCTTCTTGCCGCCGCTACCGGCCGCTTTGCCGACTTGTTCGGCGGCCACGACTGTGAGCATCTTAGTGACACCGCGAATGATGGTGTCCTTGAAAATTCGCGCGGTCTTGTCGCGCATCGTCTTCGCTGCGATTTGGCTGAGAGGATAGGCCGGCTCGCTACGAATGGTAATCCCACCCAAAGAGACCGACAATGACTGGCTACGTGGGCGATGAATATGTAATTCGGGAAATGCGAGTTTCATCGAATGCCAACCGTTCGGCGTTACCGTAATACGGGTACGTTTGATGAATTTCCCACCGGGTTCGCCATCGCAGCGCCAGAGAAGGATGCTCTTAAAAATGCAGTTGATGAAGTAGTCGCTTTTGGAAGGCCCTTCACCATTGAGGTGAACGAGCACGATTTCACCCTGGGTTTTGGCCGCCTCGACCGTATGGCCGTCGGCCCCCATGGCTTTGAATTTTGCTGCTGTGCCACGGTCTCCGCTGAGCAATGCGGCGCGTACGGCGTCTTCTGCCAGATAGCTAGGTGCTTGGATGCCGTAGGCGGCGAAAGCGCCTTTGTAGACTTCCATGGCTTTGACGTAGTTGATACGCGCATCGTCCCATTCGCCGCCCATTTCATGTAGCAGGCCGGCGAGCCAGAGGGCGAAAGCATCCTGGTTATAGACGTTCTTATGTTTGTATTTGGTATTGTAGTAGGAGAGCTTCTCGTTGATCTTCCGGGCTTCGACCAATGCGCTTTCGCGATTGCTTTGGGCGAGGAAGTTCAGCGATTTGACGACGTTGACTAATACGTTTTCGTAGTCTTCGCCGGCGTAGTCCGTTGCGGCATCAGACGTGAACGCGGCACTTATCGATTTAGAAACCGATTTTGTGAAGAGTTCCTTCGAACGCTGTTCCGCTTTAGTGAGTACATCCGTCGAGGCCTTATACTGCTTCGTCAAATGCAGGAGCATGCCTTCGTTCATCCAAAAGGCGACACGGTCCTGCTCCTTGAACGCGTCCTTCTTGCTCTGACGAAGCGTCGCGAGAGCGCCAGCATAATTTCCCTGAATGGTGAGGTTTCGAACCCGTCCCGAGGTACGTACCATCTTACCTTGAGTACATGCGGACAGAATAATGCTGGTGCAGAGCAACAGAGAGATGCGGGGCGTCATAGCCAAAGCCTATTTTCCGCCGTGGGATTTCCCACGGGCCGGTGGGATACGATCGCTTTAGAGACTAGGGTAAGAAAAGCTAAGCGATCGTTGAGCGTCAACAGTCGTTCAGGACTTGCCTACCATTCGGAGGCGGCGCGCTGGATAACCTTCTTGATTCGATGAACCTTGAGCCACACTTTTTCTTGGGTTTCGACGTTGACCAATTCCATCGTGGTGACGAAGGCTTTGACTTCCGTACCACCGGCTGCGTCGTTTTGCGAAACGACCCAACCATTGAGTATGAAATCGGAACCCGTTTCCGCTTGTTGCTGCTTCGCGGTTTTGTCGGAAGCATGGCGACTTTGGTCTACTCGCTCGTAGCGGGCGTGGGAGGTTTCGTCGAGTGCTGCCACCACGCGAACAACTCCGGAATTGATCAACTCCATTTCCACCTGCTTGGTGAAGAATTTCGTTTGGATATGATCCGAGGAACGATTGCGAATGGGGTAAAGTTTGACCACCGGCTTCTTGCCGTTCTTGGTTTGGAACTGGCTATGCCACGGACGCGACAAGCAGTCGCGCATCATGACTTTGGATACCTGGTTGGCGTCCGTATCGTTCCATTCGCCGGATAGGTCAATTTGTGCATCGGCAGAAGTTCGTTGAACGGTTGTGCGGGGACGGGAATGCCCACAATTAGCGAGCAGAAAAATGCCCATGGTAGCTACTGCCGCGAATCTGATTACCCTCATTGCTATGGCTCCTAGAGACTGGTTTCGAATTTGGGTTCACCCCACAACTTGCCGGTGAGGGTGGAGTATATCTTGAAATGAGCGCGGCGGGATCCCACCGAGCCATAGAATTTGCCTTCGATGACGATTTCTACCCCTCGCTTGAAAAGCCCACGGAAGGCTTTGAAGCGGGTGCGGCGGTCGGATAGCTTGGCGAGCCAGTCCGTTACGTTGCCTTCCACCTGCTGAAAGCGAGTTCCCTCAGAGCATTTCTGCAGCAACGCCGAGCGGAAACGCTTGACCAGCGCTTCATTGTCTTCCACTTCGTCCTCGATTTTTCCGACGGCAACCACGTAGCGGTGCTTGACGTTGGAGATCTTGGCGTCGAGATCGATGCCGTCGCTTGGCAGGAAACGAAATTTCGCTTCGAAGCCAGTGGACAGTTTCTTGGTGAGATACGCGACCGTTCTTTTCTGAGGTCCGTCGAGATCGTCGCTGCCCGTAAAGATGTCGAAGGGGACACCATTGGGCAGTCGGCCGGTAAAGCCCTTAACCCGCAGAGATTTCGCGCTGTCGTCTACGGATTCTACCCTTCCTGTGAAATTGAAACGGTTGACCACATAGCCCATCACGCGGATGGCGGCGTCCGCCGTGTCGTAAAACGCGCGTGGGTTGACGTTGAGAAATAGCTCTGATTTGGAGGTTTTGCTGCCACTACCGCTGATTTGACCGGCGATCTTTTTGGCCAGGGCCCGAACGGCGATGCGCATCTTGGAGGCGTTCCTGAAGTCGACATCTTGGGCGAAAACCGTTTCCAAGGTTTTGACGTCCATGACATGCGCCGACAAGACGTAGGCATCACCCGCATAGCGAACTTTACCCGAGAGCACGTAGTCTGCCTTGAGCCAACGGCCCGCGGCCTTCAACAGTTGCGGATCGACGGTGCCTGTCCAATGCAAGCCGCGGCGCCGCAGCATGCGGGACACCATCGTCGCTTGAATGACCCGCACTTTTCGAGCTTGTACCAGTTTGGTGACGAAGGTCGACTGAGCGTTCTTGCCCATGGCGCTCCAACGAACAGGTGACAGGAAGGGCAGTACTGCGACGATCTTTTTTTCACTTGCCGCCGACTGCGCTTGGGCCCAAGAAGTCGTGGCACAAAGCGCGGCGAGCGCTACTAGTAGCGTGCGTTTCATCTATTCTCCAGAATTGTCCGCGACGCGAGGTTGCTGCATCGCTGGCGGCAACCGGGCAGCGCGGGCGATTGTTCTGCTTGTTTTGCGTCTACTATTTGCCGGCTGCGCGGCGTTTTCCGAGTTCCTTATCGAGATCGTTGAAAGCGCGTCGGGCATTGGCGCGTACGTAATCACGAACCTTGGTGTTCAGTTCGCGGGCGTTTTGTAGGGATTTCATGATCCCCTCGAGATCCAAGACGGCCAACGCGTAAAGCGCACCGGACTGTGGGTTGATCCAATGATCGCGGATTTCCACGCCACGCAATGTGACCTCTGTGATGGTCTTTTGGGCCGCGACAACGTCCTGCTCTTCGGAGCTGGATTTGAAATCGCCTGCGGTCGTCGAACGTTGATAGTCTTTCATCATCGCTGCGACGTAGAGATCGAACATTTTGCCGATTTCGCCGCGGGCGCGATTGTCAGCGGTTTGGCGGGCTAGCGCTTCGTTGCGCACGCCTTGAACGATGCCGACACCATAAAAGGCCTTGCCCTTTGCCGCATCATAGGCGCCGCTACCGCGATTGACCCATTTGGGGGAACCATCTGCATTGACGCCGACGGTTGGATTATTGGGGGCAGGTTTGGACGCACATCCAACCCATCCAGCTGAAACGAAAAGACCTGCAAGTGCGAAATGTACTAGGCGCTGCATCAGACAATCTCCCATATGCCCGCCCGCAATTTCATTTTGCGTCGGGCCGAATAAGACGACACCCTCTAACGTGTAAACAACTGGATTTCCGATTATCCAGAGGTTATGGCCTGTTGGCCGAGCTGTCAACGCGCAGGGTGGCATAACCAAAACGCGGGTCGGTTTTCACCCGCGCAAACATCCTGATCCGGTCATACGTGAGTCTGACGGAGACCTCCCTCCAATATTCACCTGAAATTATCTGGCTTTGTGCGATGGATCACACGCTGTGACCCATCTCCGATGGGCCGCCGCCGCATTGCGGGGGTGGCGAAGTCACAGCGCATTCAATGTGTGACCCATCTCCGATGGGCCGCCGCCGCATTGTGGGGGTGGCGAAGTCACAGCGCATTCAATGTGTGACCCATCTCCGATGGGCCGCCGCCGCATTGCGGGGGTGGCGAAGTCACAGCGCATTCAATGTGTGACCCATCTCCGATGGGCCGCCGCCGCATTGCGGGGGTGGCGAAGTCACAGCGCATTCAATTGTGTTTCATCGGGAGGCTTCGAAAGGTGGATTTTGCAGGGCGGATACGGAAGAGCGTGGCGCCAAAATGACCTTAGGGAATCACTTCGCGGCCCTGAAGGCGGGCGAAGAGTTCGGCAAAGGAAAGCTCCATCCGTTCGCCGAGGGTACGGGCATGCTCGTCATGTTCCTCGAGAGGTGGCAGCGTTGCGTCAAAGAAACTACTTTCCAAAGCCGTGAATACCCTGTCGGTTCGAGGGGCGCGGCGCGACTTTGTTGTCAGACTTGTTGCGTCTGTCACCTGAGTTGTCGCGGAACAAAGTGGTGCGAGAATACCCATGACTGTTAGCTTTCTGACGACCGCTAGGGCGCGACCATCAGAAATTTGGGTTTCGGCCAATACCCTCTCTAGCTCGCGTCCGCCTTTGAATCTATTGGCGATTTTCCGAATTGGCGCCGGAAGATCCACTCGGTCCATCGCGGCGGGCTCGAGTTGGTAAATGGCTGACAAATCAAGGTTCTTTTGCGTATTCATACTGCTCATTCGCCTCCAACGTCACCGGACATCTAAGCAAATTGCAGGCCAGGAAAGTAAGCATCGCTCGCTACGATTTTATGGCGCTTTCCCGCCCATCGGTCCCTCGGAGTGTGCCAAGTAGCGGCACAATGCTGAAACGACGACTCAGGTTCTTGACTTGGGCGGGTTGCAACGGGTCTACTGATCGCCCATGTCCCGACTAGAGCGAGGAGAGATCGATGGCCCGAGGTGAGCTGAGAACGGCGAAGCGTGCGGAGGATATTCGCTATGCTGTGAGAGATGTCATTTTGGTTGCGCGGGAGGCCCAGGCCGCCGGCCGTGAGCTGCTGTATCTGAATATTGGCGACCCGAATAAATTCGATTTCGCCACGCCGCCGCATCTTGTCGAAGCGATGTGCAAAGCCCTTCGCGATAACAAGACGAGCTATGCGCCTTCTGAAGGACTGCCCGAAGCCCTCGATGCCATCCGGCGTTACGCTGAAGGGAAGGGCATGAGTAGTGTGCAAGATGTCTTCATCGGCAACGGGGGAAGTGAATGCATCGAAGTGGCTCTGGCCGCTTTGGCGGACGACGGTGAGGCGGTACTGACGCCGTCACCCGGATATCCGCTCTATCAGGCGATCCTATCCAAGCTCGGCTGCGTTGAAGTCCCTTATTACCTCGATGAGGCTCAGGGCTGGCAGCCTGATTTGGATGATATTGCAGCCAAAATCGACGACCGAACGCGCGCCATCGTCGTGATCAATCCGAATAATCCCACCGGTTCCGTGGCGGGCCGCGAGACGTTGGAAGGCATCGCCGAACTCGCCCGTCGACATGATCTCGTTGTGTTTTCTGACGAAATTTACGACCAGTTGGTTCTAGATGGGCCGGCCCATGTCTCTTTCGCCTCATTGGCTCCAGATCTGCCGGTGGTGACGTTCAATGGACTGTCCAAGGCCTATCTCGGACCGGGTTTACGGTTGGGCTGGGGGATCCTCAGCGGGCCCCGCGAGCGAATAGAACCCTATCGAGAGGCGATCCATAAATTCCTGCGATCTCGCCTATGTGCGAGTCATCCGGTACAATATGCCGTCAAGCCGGCGCTTGAAGGGGACGCGTCCCATCTGGTTGAGGCGAAAAAGAAACTGATCATTCGCAGGGATCTAACCGTTGATCGACTCAATAATATCAAGGGTATAAGCTGCGTTTCACCCACCGCTGCGTTCTATGCATTTCCGCGGATCGACATCGCTGGATCCGACGAGGATTTCGTGAAGGCCCTCGTTCGCGAAACCGGGGTGGTCGTTGTGCATGGTGAGGGGTTTGGGCAGAGGCCTGGTACGGCTCATTTCCGGGTGGTTTTTCTGCCGCCAGAAGACATCCTCGACCGGGCTTTTAGCGCGATTGAATCCTTCATGGCCAAAGCCTAATGGGGGGTACTGGCGCCGGAATAAAGCCCAGACCCGCGGGGTTGTTCGGGTGATGATCGGCAAATTTCTAAAAAAGCCTAACGATAGAAAGCAGTTCGAGAGCGAAGTATTGCCTCATCTCGATGCGCTCTACGGTTTGGCGATGAAACTGGCGCGGGATCCCGCAACCGCCGAGGACTTGGTTCAAGATTCCTTGGTCAAAGCTTTTCGGTTTTGGCATCGCTTTGAAAAAGGGAGTAATATCAAGGCGTGGCTGTTCAAGATCCTTACCAATACTTTCTATAATTCTAGACGAAAAGACAAAAATATAAGGAAGTTAGAGGTTGAGGCCGAACTCCACGGCCATAGCGACCGGTTCCTTTCGGAGGCGTCACAGGGCGGCCGCAAGGCTGAGGATATTCTGCTGGGTCGCATTGCGAGCGAAGAGATTCGTGCCGCCGTGGATACGCTCCCCGATGACTATCGTCTGGCCGTTCTACTCTGTGACCTCTATGATTTCAGTTATCGAGAGATTTCAGAAATCGTCGACTGTCCCATCGGCACCGTCATGAGCCGCTTGTATCGTGGCCGCCGAATGCTGCAGGGTAAGCTTCAAGCCTACGCTGTGGAGCAGGGCTATCTATCTCCTCCCGAGGCACTTCCAGAGGGAGCCGACGCCAAAGAGGGTACTGGTCCCAATAAGACCATCGATGGGACGACCGATTTAGGCGCCTACCGTCGGCAGCGGAAGGGGTCGGCATAATGAACTGCAGTGATGTAGAGAAATTCGCTCATGCCTATGTGGACGGTGAGTTTGCAGATGAGGAGCGCGGTGCGTTTTCCGCCCATCTGGAGGTCTGCGCCAAATGCAGGCGTGCCGTTCGTTTTGTGGGGTCGTTTTCCAAGCGGTTGAAGGATTCGTGGACGGTTGAACGCGCCCCGGCGTCGCTTTTAGGGCGGGTTCAAAATGCGATCGATGAAGAGGAACAGCGTCAGCGTCCTTCCCTGAAATGGTGGTCATTGCGACTGGCCCCGGTTGCGGCAATGGCTGCGGTCGCGCTTTTCTTCATCTTTCCGGGGGAACAGGGGGGAGCTTCTTCCCTGGCGGAACAAACGGTCTATTGGCATCGGCAAAATACGCTTCCTTTGGATGTTCAGGCGGGTAATCCCGATAAAGTAAGAGCCTTTTTCGCCGACAAAGTCCCCTTTGCGGTGCATCCGCCGAGGCTGGGTATCCCCGGTGCGAAGCTGGTAGGGGCCCGGCTGACCAACCTTCGCGAGCATCGAGCGGCCTATTTGGTCTACCAGGTGGGCAAGGAACGCATTTCCGTATTTGTGGTCGATCCCAAGGTTGTGCGCGCACTTGCAGAAGAGGGTGGCAACATCCGCTGGCGTGGGCATCACGGGTATAATGTCGGGTTTACACGTTCTCGGGGAGCCGGCTATGCGGTGGCCTCGGAGATGGATCCCCAGCGTTTGATTCGGCTTATTTCTCATTAGTCGGGCATTGATCGCGCGCGCACGCTCTCGATTGACAATCGTTATTCCAGCAACCTACGATATCCGACGCCTACCCGCTGCCGGGAAGGCATAGGAGATGCTATGGCGCAGCGAGCCAATGAAGACTACCCGCGGGTATTATTGATCGAAAGCGATTCGGAAGTGGTCGATCAGATCACCGGCGTACTATCCGACTATGCATTGACCATCGAGGTCATCAACGACGGCGCGGATGTGCTCGCCAAGGCGCAGGCGTCGCCCCCCGCTCTAATCCTGCTTTGTGTGGAACTGCCAGATGGCAAGAACGGCTATGCGCTCTGCAACAAGATCCGCAAGAAGTCGCCGCTCAAAGATGTGCCGCTGCTTGTTCTTTCTTCCGAAGGCAGTGCGGAAATATTCGAGCAGCACGGTGGCCTGAAGACACGAGCCAACGCTTACCTACACAAGCCATTGGATCTTCAACAACTGGTGGCAAATATTTCCAACGTGATGGACCTTCATCCGCTCGATAACGACGGCGGAACCCATCCTGAATTTGGTGCCGAAGGTCCACTCGAAGATACCAGCCTTAGCCCCCTGGCAACCAATGTTGTTGAGGAGGCCGCCTTGGCGGAAGAAGCACCCGCTCCCATAGACGCGGTACTTTCCGCCATCGATCAAGAGGTCGGACCAGAACCCGACCCAGAAACCGACCGAGAACCGGAAGAGGTATCGACCGGGGTGGACGTCGACTTGGATATCGATCTCGAAACCGATGCGGCTTTCGCCGCCATGGAAGTCGAAGGCGAATCCAACCCTGATGATAAGCCCATCGTCATCACCGCGGCGGAAGCGACTTTTGATCCAAGATTAAAGGCGGCGGGCGAGCCCCAAGTTGCTCCCGAGGTCGCTCCTTTGGACGTTCCCGAAGGCGACGACGAGGACCTCATCGTCGAAAGTACGTCACTCATGGCTGAGGAAAATGCCGCGGGTCCTCCGCCCGTTCCTGCGGAACCCGAATCGACGGCCGACGATGGTGCCGCCCCGATAGATGATGTTGCCCCCCGGGCGTCCGAAGTTCTCTCTCTAAAAGATCGCGTTGCCGAATTGGAGCTCGACAACAAGGATCTTACCGAGAAGCTTCGCAATGCTCAGAGTTCTGGTCCGTCGTCACGCGACCGCGAAATGCTCAACTTGCGTGAAATCATCAATCGCAAGGAAAAGGAAATCCTCGACCTGAAAGACGGCGTGGATGGAAAAGAGCGGCAGATCCTCGACCAAAAAGAAAAAGTGCACGAACTCCAGCGCAAAGCTAGCGAGATGGACGACCGGCTCTTGGGGCTCGAGCGCGAACTGATGGACGGCAACGAAACGGTCTCCGCACTTAAGGAAGACAAGAATAAGGCCGTTGAGCGAGAAGCCAGTGTCAAGGCGCGCCTCGAAGAGGCGAAGGCTGAAATCGATAAGGCCTACGAGGACAACGATAGCCTCCGGGCGCGGCACAGCGAAGAAACTGAGGCTCTACGCACCGAGCTCAAAAGCGAGATAAAAGCAAAGGAAGCAGAATTCACGCAGGCGTTGGCCGATAAAGACCAGGCCGCGGAAAGCGAAAAAGAAACGCTCGCCGCGAATCATCTGCAGGCATTGCAGGACCAAGCTAATGCGGGCCAACAAGATTTGGAATCACTCCGCGCGACGGAAAATGCGGCACGACACGATCTCGGACTCGAACACGAAGCCGCAATCGAAGAGCTTAAAAAGGGCTTCGAAGACGAGAAATCTACATTGCAGGCTGACCACCGCGCAGCTGCAGAAAATACCCAGCGGGAGCATGAAGAGGCTATCGCCAAAGAACGCGGCGAGAGCGCTCAGCGGCTAAACGAAATGCAAGATTCTGCACTGGCGGATATGGAGCGTCAGGAATCCGATTTTGCAACTCAGACAGCGCAACTAAAGGAAGCGAACGCCGAGGCGTTGCGACTGGAACAAGAGCGTTCCGCGCGCGCACTAGAGACGCGCGAAGCGGAACATGCCGGAGAAAAGGAATTGATGCGAACGGAGCATCAATCCGAAATTGAGAATCTTAAGCGTAAGTCCGACGAGGCCCAAAGCAAAGCGGAGCAAACGCATCAGAACGCGATGGATAGTCTAAAACAATTCCATGAGTCCCAAATCGATGAGCTAAAAGGCGAGCACCGGCAGAGCATTTCTGAGCTTCAGGATGAGTTGAATAAAGTTCGCGACGACCTGACCGGTCGGCTTGAGGCCAAAGAGGCGGAAGCTGAGACGCTGACGGGAGATCTCAAACGCAGTGACCAAGGCCGCCGCGACGCGGAGCGTAGCCTTGAGGAAGCCCGGGATAATGCGGAACGGTCGGAAAGAAGCTATCGCGACGCGAAAACGCAACTGGCCAATGATGCTGAGTTGGCCGACAAAGCGAAACGGGCTATGGCGATCGCCATTACGCTACTTGAAGAGCAGCAGTCCAGTTCCAACGGGACGGGGGCGAGCCTCGGCGGCTCGGGCGACAGCGCTTGAAGGAAGTCTTCGGCAACACCTCAGGTCTCAAGGCGAGCGTTCTCAAGCGGGCTCAGTTGATCTATGGGCGCCGCGTGCCGCCCAACGAAGTCATCACACTCGAGTTGGCGACAACGCTATGCCAGCTTTCACGTGAAATCAGCCGCCAGATTGGGGTCTTCATCGATCGTCGGGGGCAGATCGACCACGTAATTCTGGGCGACGCCAAGCGACTTTGGCTACCCGACGTTGGGCGACTACGTGGTGGGCGTGGCCGGCTTCGTGGACTTCGTTTGATTCATACGCATCTACGCGACGAAACACTCAGCAACGACGATCTTACGGATCTCGCGCTGCTCAAACTCGACCTGGTCATGGCTATGACCATCACGGCAGATGGCTACCCCGCGATCGCTCATGGTGCGCATTTGCTGCCGGAAAATCCGAATGGAGATCTCTGGCAACTCCTAGACAAAGTTCCCGTCCATAAACTCAGGCTCGATATTCTAGAGCTTGTTCGTTCTTTGGAAGACGAATTTGCCAGAGCGAGTCGGGCGCAGGACGTTGACCGAGGCAAAGAACAAGCGATTCTCGTCCATGTAAAAACACGCGGGACGCGTCGAGCCGTCGAAAGTTCCATAGGCGAGTTGAAGGAACTCTGTCGAACGGCAGGCGTGGCGGTGTTAGACAAGGTGGTTCAGCGCCGCGATCGGCCCGATCCCAAATTTGCGCTAGGTAAGGGCAAGCTGGAAGACACGCTCTTGCGGGCGAACCAACTAGGCGCGGAACTGCTGATATTCGATCCCGATCTTTCGCCGGCCCAGGCCCGCGCGATTACCGACGCCACCGATCTAAAAATCATCGATCGCACGATGTTGATCCTCGACATCTTTGCCCAGAGGGCTACCAGCCGCGACGGTAAGCTTCAGGTCGAACTCGCCCAGTTGAAATATACGCTTCCACGGCTTGTCGAACGCAATACGATGATGAGTCGCCTGACAGGAGGCATCGGCGGACGTGGTCCTGGTGAAACGAAACTTGAAGTCAATCGACGTCGCGCGCGTGATCGTATCGCCGGGTTGGAAAAGCAAATCCGTCAACTATCGGAACAACGGTCTCGACGCCGGAGTTTGCGGCGGCAGCGCAAGGTTCCCGTGGTGAGTATCGTTGGCTATACCAATGCGGGAAAGTCCACGTTGATCAATGGGCTTACGCAAAGCAAGACGCTCGTGGAAAACAAACTCTTCGCCACGCTCGATCCCGTCAGCCGGCGATTGCGTTTTCCCCAAGAAAAGGAATTGATCCTCACCGATACGGTGGGTTTTATCCACGATCTACCCAAAGAACTGGTCAACGCGTTTCGCGCGACTCTGGAAGAGCTCGCCGAGGCCGACCTCTTTCTCCACATCATCGATGTTTCCGATCCCGCTTACGAAAAGAACGCGGATGCCGTGCGAGCGATTCTGTCGGACCTCGATCTCGGTGAAACACCCACACTAACGGTCTTTAACAAAATGGACCGACTCGATACCGAAACCCTCGCTAGCCGCATGAAGGGTTTCGACGCACTCCCCATTTCCGCACTCGACCGGAAAACCACCAAACGACTCTTAGCCGCCATGGAAAGAGAGTTGTGGCGGGAAGATAAAATGGAAATCGAAGACTACCCGACGAGCTGATTCGGTCGCAGTCATCAGGTATGCTCTAGTATAACAGTCTCGACCTGCGCATCACCGCGACCTGCGTATAGAGTAGCTCGGTGCCGCCGTCAGGATTCATCAGATTGCCGAGCGCATTGGTATGAACATATCTGGTCAATACTTCGCGATACGTCTTCTCCAATTTCTTTTCCGTTAGATCTGATTTCGTGATGAAGCCTAGCTTTTTGATCAACTTCGATTTCACCCGGGCTTTCCAATTCGAGTATTTATCGATTAGAACGTGTCCCAGTCCGGCGTCTTCCAAAATGCAATGACCGATTTCATGGGCCAAACCATAGCTATTTGCCCCGGCCAAAACGGGCAGAACGACAATTGAGGAATGCCTGTTGGGATAGAGTTTGAGGTTATGCGGTTTCTTCCAATGGGCAACGGGTTGTCCGCTGAGGGGCAGAACCATTGCGGCGATTCCTTTGGCGCCTTGCATCTTGGCCACCCAAAGCAAGATGATTGAGCGCTTCCGCCACCAGGAACTTCGATGAAGCCACGGACGCTTTGTGCCAGGACGTGGTAGCTTCAACTTGGCTTTCGTTCCATAAGCGTAGAACTTTGTCTCTTGGTTCGATGTTGAAAATACCGTTGGGGGCCATTTTCCCCGCCGCCGTGTTTCGGGGTGGCGGCATCTGGGCGGCCGTCGGAACTTCATTTCTAGTTTGACGTGAACTTTGTCAAACATCTCCTGAGCCCGTCTAAGTTGGTTCGTTATCTCTTGGTGGCTGCGCCTTTCACCTGAAAGGTTAAAGGTTCGCAATCTAAGTCGGCGCCAATTGGGAAGGATCAGTTTCTTGCGGGAAAAACGAACCTGCAGGGGATAGCCAAAACCGGTGATCTCCTTGAATGAGCCGCTGATTTTCTTCGCGCTCATTTTGGTTTTGGACCACACGCACCAATAGCCGAGGCTCGTATCCAATGGTACGTTTTGAGTTGATGCCCCCGTGGCGCAGAGCCGGCCCCTCTTGACTTGAAATTCCTGAAAGTCGAAGGGCTCGGTTGCATACTTCGATTGGTCGCCCGGCGCATCGAGATAGACATAAAGGCCGTCGGGGGCTCGTTTCGTCCCGCTCCGATTGGCCCTGGCGAGGCGGACTGAAAGACGTTTTAACTTTAGGATAGCCATTGAGTCCCCAACGCTGAAGTCATACGCGTGTTTCGATCGTTCACGATCTCGACCGTCCCGACTATACCGTATATTCGCAAACAGGGCGCAGTAGCTCCTGCCCAAGCCCTTGCCTGGGATTTCAGCCAGCTAGTATTCGCAGGACGGGCAACTTCCGCCTAACTCAGCCCTGGAATTCGCGTCAGAAAAGGCCCGAGGCCTGCGGAAGTGATCAGTCGATCCGGTGAGCTGATGCTGTTTCTTTTACACGTGCTCTTGGCGTCGGCGGAAAGGAAGCGTGAGTCCCGCCAGAACGAAGAACACTCCGGGCAGGGTTCCGAAACCCGTGGATACCGAGCAGCCACCGCCACTACAACTGGGTTCGTGCCGCCGCCTGCTGTGCTGCCCGTACCCCACTGGTTGATGACATAGATGGGGCGCTAGAATTGTTTGGCTAGGAAGGCGAGCGCTCGGCGGAACACCCGGTTGTTTGTGGGGTTGTTGAGTCCGCCATTCAGGCTATCGAAGCCGTGGGGAGCGCGCCTTACCGTTACGAGTTCGCTGGTCACGCGGTGGCGTCGAAGGGTGTCGGCCATCATCACCGATTGTGTATGAGGTACGTCTTTGTCGAAACCGCCATGGGCAAGAAATGTTGCGGGGTAATTTTTCGTTATGTTGCGAACGGGGCAGTAAGGTACGAAAAACTCCGGATCTACGCGTGGGTCCCGCCCAGTAACTTCCATCGGCCAAATGCCATTCTGTCGAGTGTAAAGATAGAAAAGGCCCCGCTCGTTCATCGACCAATCGTTTACAACGGGCGTAGTGCCGACCGCCGCCCTGGCTTCTCGCTCTGAAATGGGCCGTTTCTCTCGCGCATGCGCATCCGGCGTGTTGTACCAATCTCCCACGATGTCGCCATAACCATAGTACGACACCAGGGCTTTGGGGCGCACGGTTGGATGAAGTCCGGCCATCAGGGTCAGGTAGCCGCCCGCAGAGCGGCCAACGACCGCGAGTCTTTCAGGATCGCCGCCAAAGAGGGTTGCACCTTTCTCGGAAATCCAGGTCATCGAGTCATAAAGGTCGGCAACGATCTCTGGAAGTTTCGTCTCGGGGGCCAAACGGTAGTCGATCGAGACCACGATATATCCCGAGTCCAGATAGGCTTGAAGTTGGTCGTCGAGTACCTCACCGCGGTTGCCAAAGATAAGCGCCCCGCCATGAACCCAAAGAATGACCGGTTTCAGAATCTTCTTATCCGAGCCGTAGACATCCGTCGTTGAATCTTGAGACTCAGCATTCGCTCCGTACACGTCGGCTTTCAGTTCGAGGGCCCCAACCTTCTTGTAGGTATAGGTGGTGAAATCCTCAGTCGGTTCAACGCCACATCCGCCGAATAGCGCGACGAGGAGAAGTACTACTAAGAAATGGTTCGTGGCTACAAAATGGCGATTTTTCATCGTGCTCATGACGTCTCCTCTGTCGTGGGATACGCATAGGCAAATGCAACCTTTGAGCCAAGATCCAATGCTCGCCTTCGAACTTGTCGAAATGTTGGAAATACACGCGAACTTGGACAACTAGATGTAGCGAAGTGTGGGCGAGTTCGCTCCCCGACTACCGGGTCGACGTGCAACGTCTTGCTGGGTTAAGCAAGGGCAAGACCTAGAATATCGTCATGGTTCGGTGGTAACCAGCCTGTGGTCGAAAGGTCCGCGTATTGGGATGAGCCCATCTTGCCAGAGCGCAACCGCCTGAGATACCCTAAGTGACGAACAGAAATTCCTGTCCTGCAATACAACATTTCGGGGGGCTTACCTTGCTAAGGTTTTTGGCAGGCGTAGATATCGTCGTTATCTGTCTGATGTTGGGGTTGGTCGGTTGTGGCGATGATGTGGATATCGGATTGCCCGATGCGAGCGTTGTTCAGCATGACGGTGGCTCTATCGACGAGGATAGCGGTTGGGTCGACGAGGATAGCGGTTGGGTCGACGAGGATAGCGGTTGGGTCGACGACACGAGCGTGCCTGCTATCGATACGAGCCTGCTCGCTATCGATACGAGCCTGCCCGCTGTCGATACGAGCGTGCCCGCTGTCGATACGAGCGTGCCCGCTGTCGATACGAGCGTGCCCGCTGTCGATACGAGCCTGCCTGCTGTCGATACGAGCGTGCCCGCTGTCGATACGAGCCTGCCTGCTGTCGATACAAGCCTGCCCGCTGTCGATGCAGGCATTGTGCCCCCCGTCAACGCATTCAAATGTGTGATCGACCCCAATGTGGCCTGCGATGAGCAGCGGGTGTTTTATGAAATAGCCCTGAGCATGCCTGCAACGAAGAAGACCTGGGGCAGTCGCTATGATCTTTCACTTTGGCCGCAGTACATCATTCACGTCGATAATTCCGTAAAGGGAGATCGTGGCTATCTGATCAATCCCCATAAATCATTCGCGGGGGTTGTGGTCGTGCCCCCGGATGTTGCTCAGGGATTGAAGAATCTCTACCGCTGGGATGATAAACTGATCGAAGCGGTCACCACAGTGGTTGCCGGCAATGGATTGTACGACAATGAGTACGACCTCGCGAAGGACGGCACCAAATACAACGCTCAAATCTATACTGATGCCGACCTCGGCAGTATTGCTGCAGGAGAGCCGACGTGGGTCAACGTGTTGGTGCACGAAACATTCCATAGCTACCAGAGCCAGCCCCCCTGGGCCGAAGTCTTGGGATCCGTACAAGACTGGGCCAACTACCCCAAGGACGCCAACCTCTATGGATTACATTTCTTGGGATTGGCAATTTTGGAGGACGCCTGGAAAAACGCAAAGACAAAGACCGAGAAGGAAACGTCGCTCAAGATGTTCCTGGCCGCGCGCATGGAAGCGATCAATACCGATATCAGCCCCAAGAAATTGGTAAAGAATATGTTCAATTTTCAGGAGCAAATGGAGGGCAGCGCAGACTATATTGAAATTTGGGTGCGCGAGAGTTTCAGCGTGGGATGGGCTGACAAACACTATGGTCTAGCGTTTACCGTAGTTCAGGATTCGCTCAACAACCCGGTTCCATTCGTTCAAGATGTGGGCGAAAATGTATTCGGCTACACCTGGTACAAGTCGGGTTCCATACTCCTCTGGCTATTTGACCAATTGGGCGTGCAATACCTTGATGAGATCGAAAAGAACGGCAAGACAAACTACGATATCGCGATTGCGGCCTACCCAATTGGCGCGGCCGAGCAGGTTCAATTGCTTGCCGCAGCAAAAACAAAATTTGATTGGACGAAGATTTTCACGGCCACGACGACGATGGCCAACTAAACAGGCTATGATGCAGTAGTCTGTTGCGATAGACTTCGTGCATGCGAAATTCACTAGCTCTCCTCAGCGCGCTAGCGTGTATCCTCTCCACTTCTCAAACCCGCAGCCACCCGTGCCAAACCGCTCAGCGGAGCGAGGCGGTCGTCAATGCTGTGGCCTTTGTGGGGCCACCGGGGCCGAAGGCGTATGGGATTACTAGTCCCGTACGAATTCGAATCAACAAAAACCTCGACGGTTTGCCTTCGGTGGGCGTGATTGAACAATATGCAGGTGCGACAGGAAATCAATGGCGAACGGCGGCTTGGATAGCGGCTTTCACCGCGTCACGGGCGCTCAACCGCAACATGTTAGATTATGAATTCATCATCAAGGTAGGCGGCAAGATAGATGGCCCCTCAGCGGGAATGCTATTTACGGCCACCATGCTAGCGCTGATGCGCGGCGTACCCCTTCTACCCCACGCGACCATGACGGGCACGGTTAACCCCGATGGCTCTGCGGGCCCTGTAGGTGGTATCCCGCAAAAGATGCAAGGTGCCAAAGCCAGGGGTATGCGCAGTTTTGGCTTTCCCGTCGGTGGGCGCACCGCTACAGATTTGCGAACTGGCCGCAAAGTTGACCTCGTTGAGTTTGGTAGGAAGCTAGGCTTGGATGTGCGAGAGATTCGCGATATCCACGATGCCTATTTTCACTTGACGGGAAAAACACTGCCCCGCACGCAACCGGTTGCCGAAGCCGCCATGCGTCCCGATCGGGCGTTGGTCCTACGGCTTCAAACGAAGCTGAGTGCTTGGGCCAAGCGAATCAAATTGATCGCTGTAAATGTTCAGCGTCGCGCGCAAAAACTCCCGCCGCAGCTCACCATGCAGCTCAAACCTCTCGTCACTACCGGATTGCAGTTGATTCAGAAGGCTGCGGCTCAGGAGGGAAAACAACAATATGCTTCCGCGCTACAGACTGCTATCCGAGCAGCCGTGGTCTTTCGTATGGCGCACCATAACATCGACTATCTAGCGGCCTATGGACGGCAGGATATCGGCGCGATGCTACGCAAGATAGAGAGTTTCGCCCCGCTGGACCAGCAGCTCAAGAGACTTGCCAAGAAGTTGTTGCGCAAAGCCGAGCGCCGCACAGTTGGCGGATTGGTCGATGTGGTGGAAGGTTTTGGGTACCTACTACGCGCGTGGGCGTTTCAAGCGCAAGCGAAAGGCAACGCTCAGCAAGCGGTGCTGCTGCTCAAGGGCTTTCAGAGCGGAAAGATCAAGGTGACCTCGCAGACGTACGTCACCATGCTGAGCAAATTGATGGAGCCCTTGGCCCACTATGCCGCGGTGGAAGCCCTGATAGATATCGCGGCGGATGCGCTCAAGTTAGGTGAAGAGGCCGGCCGGCCGGCGCCCAGCGCTGCAACAAAATTGGGACGTTTGGCCGTAGCCTACGCCTCGGCCGCCAGTGGCGGACTCTCCTATTTTGAATCACTTACCGTCGAGCAGCTTGCCAAAGACAATAACGCGACGTTGCAGCAGGCACGCGTTGTCGTGGGGCAAAAGGAACTGAAATACAATCTCATACGGACCGCAATTCCCATCGCTCAATATGGTGAGAGGGCCTTTGGGAAATCTCTCGGGACGCATGCGCTGCGATTGGCGGCGGGAGCGTATGCCTA
>Ga0257122_1000732_pt1 | contig 26428 bp, 21 predicted proteins | sample SI106_120metaG_FD_190146 | JGI IMG/M metagenome (GOLD analysis project Ga0257122, IMG submission 190146) | Marine microbial communities from Saanich Inlet, British Columbia, Canada - SI106_120 | ecosystem: Environmental > Aquatic > Marine > Inlet | place: Canada: British Columbia | collected... | reverse complement strand
GACCAGGGCAGTGGCATGGATTCTCTCATCTACAGCGTTGAGTAATAAACCCTGTATTGCTCCTCCCGAAGAAGCGCAAAATCCGATTCGCGCCGGATCCACATCTTCAAGGGAAAGCAGAAAATCCAAAGCTGCCAAACTATTACGCAATTGAGTTCCTTTGGCTTCGTTATTTTCATGTTCACCCAGTGACTCACCCCAGCCCAGCATATCCCAGGTAAAAACCAGGGCACCCATGCGCGCAAGCGTTGCGCACCGAATTTGAAGATCGGGATCAAATCGTCCGACATCAGCGTGATCAGGAGGCGATAGTATTCCTGGCTTTTTTCCATCCGTCAAAGGGCTGTAAAGGTTTCCGGTGAGGATTTGACCCTCCGGTGTACGAAACGCCAGGTTTTGGATTTTGTAGCCGGTCCTCAGGAGTGTACGGGATATAAATGGAGCTGGTCTGGTTACAGGTCTCGTGAAGTCGGCTCCCAGTTCCGACACTACTTTTTTTCTCAGGTAGGATCGGCGATGAAGCCAATTCTTGAGATTCCCATGACCCTTGCGAAGAGAGGCCAGTCTGTTGCGAGCTAATTCCGTACTGAATTCATCCAGGCTAGCCCCATAGCTATTTTCCAGACGGATCTTTTGCGGGCTTTCACAAAGGACTTCAGGAAGAAGAAAAAAGTGCAATAGAAGAAGAAACTTCATCCATTACTACTCGATTTCCAGCAAAAGCCGAAAACCAAGGTCATCTTCGCGGGATTGAAAATCTTCTCCACCCCTCACGGCGGTGCGGCAGTGAGCGGAATCCTTCCACCAGCTTCCCCCCCGCTTTCTACGGTTTGCACTCAACTTTTCGCCGGTTTGATCTACTGGAGCTGAGCCGGTTGGATCTACCTGCGGCTTCGCCAAATATCCATCAACGCCTTCGGCATCGAGATCACTGATCCATTCCCAGACATTGCCATGCATATCAAAAAGACCCCAGGGATTCGGCTTCTTTTGCCCGACAGGGTGTGAACTCCGCGAAGAATTGTCAAGAAACCAGGCATGATCCCCAAGCATCTTAGAGCTGTCTCCGAAGGAATAACGTGTAGTTGTGCCTGCTCGTGCGGAGTATTCCCATTCCGCTTCGGTCGGCAATCGGTATTTGAGAGATGGATCCAATTGTTTGAGTTTGGAGAGAAACTTTTGAACATCCCCGTAGCTTATATAATAGACGGGATAGTCATCTCCGGTCCCATAAGATCCCTCCTGGAGAAATTCTTCTGTAGCCTGCCAGGTTGCTGTTCCCATAACCGCAGCCCATTGTGACTGCGTGATCTCAAATTTAGAGAGATAAAAACTACGGCTCAGAGTGACCTCATGCTGGGGACCTTCATGTTCCACCCGGTTGAGATCGGTTTGGGGAGATCCCATCATAAATTTCCCCGCGGGAATGAGTACAAATTCAATTCCAACCGAGTTCTTAAAGGTTTTTGTAGGTGGCTGGGCGGCTTCCACCGTGGGAACTAAACTCGGAAGGAACAAACTAAGACAAAGGAATAAAACCAAGGATTTTAGGATCATGAACATAAATCTATTCTTTCACAGTCAGGTAGTTGATCTCAAGTTCCAAAAACTACACCCTTTAAAACATCCATCCCTGCGTTGAAGAAATTGCGAAACTGAGCGTAGCTTGTCAGGTTTTTTGTCATCTGTAAAACCTGTGATGGTCGAAAATAGAATTCCTTGTAGGCCTTTGATGCGAATTGGTGCATATCTTTGACTGAAAACTTGGTGTTTTCAAGCTGAAGATTTTGTTGGCGCGTTCCTTCAGTGATGGCTAGTTTCCATACATCCACTCCGGTTTCTTGAACAAGACGCTCATAAATAGGAGTCCTGGGAATGGGCCAGTAGGGCGAAATCTGGGCGAAGTCCAACGGTTCTTGAGTGATTAAATCAAGGGTATTTCGCAGACTTTCTTCGGTTTCTCCCGGAAGCCCCAGGACAAAAAATCCCGTGACTCCGATTCCGGCACTCTTCGTTTTGCGGATCACCTCGCGAATGTGGGCAGAGCCCTTTTGAGTCTTTTGAATATTTTTGAGGACGGTATCATCTCCCGATTCAATTCCGTATCCGATCCAGGCACAATTCACGGATGCCATGGATTCAAGCATCTCCTCATTGATCTGGTCTGAGCGAACCCTGCATGACCAGCGAATTGACAGGCCCTTCTTTTTATAGAGTCGAGCGAATTCAAAAACCCTCTCTTTAGGAATAGTGAAGTTGGAGTCGAAATAATCCATTTCCTCAATTCCGTATTCCTTTTCACAGATTTCTAACTCTGAGACCAGGTCTTGGGCTGTTCGGATGAAGTAAGGCGTGAGGCGAATCTGGCAAAAATGACAACCGTAAGGACAGCCAAACGAAGACATGCCGGCGGTGAAGGGAAAGCCCTTGGAGAGAATGGAATAATACTGTTTGATATCCAGAATGGAGCGATCCGGATGAGGTCTCACGAAGTCTTTTGGCAGACCCACCGGTTCATTGAGGTGAAGCTCGCCCTCATGTACACTGGCCGTACCGGGAACTTCCCACCATGATTTCCCCTGGGTCCAGGCTTCCAGCCAGGGAACAACACAAGCCTCAGCAGCACCATGGAATACTACCTGTATTTCAGGATGTAAGGCCATTTCACCGGGGTAGTTCTCCGCCCCGGGACCACCCACAAGAATGGGTTTGGAAAATTCTTTTGAGAAGGCGCGAATCCATTCGATCACGAATAAAAAATCCAGGTTTGTTGTTGTGAAGCACAGCAGGTCAAAATCCTTTGTACGGGCGGCTTCAATGGCTCCGTGGTAGTCAAGGTTCAAAGCGCTGCAGTCAAGAATCTCGGTTTGAATCCCATGTAAGCGCAGCCATGCAGAAAGGTAGAGAAGATTTAGCGGGGGTACCACACCCAGGTGACGGACATTCTTTATAAATGCCAGAGTGTCGGTGTCATTTTTGAAGGAATGAAATACCAGCAGAACCTTCAATCCAGCAAGAGGGCCATTGGCATCCGGTAAAGGCTGATTGTTGAAAATAGGACGAACGGGCATAGGGAAGACCAGGTTCTTAGTATATATTATATAAGGACACAGGCGTGTCCTTTAAGAATCAATGGAAACAGTAGAAACATAGGAATTCAAGAATAGGTTAGATCCCGCTATTAAGGCGGGTATTTCTGGATTCCGGCTCAAGTCCGGGATGACGCGCTGGGGACAAAAGCCTGTTTTAGGGCGAAGCCCCCATTCCATGGATTCCATGGATTCCATTGGTCCCATTGTTTCTCAGTAAAAAAGATCGGAGATCTTTTAAATGTCTTACTGGCAGCATTTAAAAAAGGCCAATTTTCATCGGGACTTTATTCGCGACTCCACGATACTCAAGATCCTGGGATATTATCCTCTTGAGTACTCGCTGCTCTCCAGGACTATTTCCTACCCCAAGATCATCAATTTTCTGGTGACTCTACGTTGTAATCTACGCTGCGAAATCTGTCATACCATGGATGCCCTCACAACCTCTAAAAAAGGGGAACTGAGCCTTGAGGAAATTTATGATCTGGTTGAGAAGTGTGCTCAATTTGGGCCGGACTGGCATTTCTCAGGCGGGGAACCCTTTGCCCGTCTTGATCTGCCTTTGATTTTAAGCCGGATAAAGTCTCTTGGTATGCGATCTTCAGTGGTATCGAATGGTCTTTTGATCCATGAGAAACTGCTGGAAAAACTCGAAGTTGGCTCCCTTGGCAGCATCACTCTTTCGGTACTTGGCATTCGTGAAGACCATGACAAGGAAGTTGGTAAAAAAGGGGCTTATGATCTGCTTCGTTCCAACCTTGAAAACTTCCATCAGGCGATGCCAGGCACCGCGATTTATTTGAACTGTCCCATGACTCCCGGATTCATCAAACGTCTCAAAGAATTCGAGGCTGACTTCAGAGATTTCCCAATCAGGGCCGTAAAATTTACCCATCTCAATTATCTCACCAGCGATGAGATTGAATCCTACCGGGAATACAGTACTGAAGCGGACTTCAAAACTCACATGGCCTATTCCTACCGAAATGATTTTCCCATGGAAAAAATTGGTGAGGATGTCACCTCTGAGAGATTCGAAGATTTTTCCCTACCCTTCCAGATGATTCCTCAACTGCGTGATGACGAAATCCGCACCTGGTATACCAAAGCATTTGAAAGTAGAAGGCCCTGCCATTTCATCTGGCATTCGACTTATCTATACCCGGATGGGACTATAAAATCCTGCCACTTCCTACAAGAGCCCTTTGGAAATGTACGCGAGCGGGATATGGCGGAGATTTGGAATAGCGCTGAGTATCAAAATTTCCGAAACCAGATCAAAAACAGGATGTCTCCGGCTTGTGCGAGATGCTGTAAGTTGTGAAGCAGGCCTTGCCTGCCAGGAATCGAAATTCCTTAAGAAACAATGGAAACAATGGGAACAGAGGAATCCATGGAATGGGATGTTTCGCACCAAAAAGTCATCCCACTACCTGATCGCAGGACAGGCTTGTCCCGAATGATACGGATACCCGCTCAAATGGTGGGATCATGCCTTATTCAATTGCTTCCATTGTTTCTATTGATTCCTCTGATTCTAGATCAGTATCAAGGATTGAATCTTGTGTAAGAAATTAGAAGGCGACCTAGAGACTGGCGGTTCAGCGACTCCCCGACCCATGGGTCAGAACGCTCGTTATCTTCTTGGGTATCTCCTTTGCGGCGGGTGCGCCACGTTTCTTGATTTTTCTGTCTTCCTGGTGCTCACGGATTACTTCGGGATCTGGTATTTCCACGCCAATTTTGTTTCCTATCCCCTTGGGATGAGTACGAATTTCATCCTGAACAAAGTCTTGAATTTTCGTAACAAATACCGCGGATACTTACGTCAGTTTGGAATCTTTGTCTTAATTGGTTTGCTTGGATTGGTGGTTAATCAATGGATTCTATACTCCCTCGTTGAGAGTTTCGGCTTTTTTCCACTGCTGGCAAAAGCAGTAGCGTTGGGTATCGTGGTTGCCTGGAATTTCACAGCAAACCGCTACCTGACTTTCGAACTCATGAAGTGAGACTCACAGGGTGAGTTAGAAGAGAGAAGAGACTAGGGAAGAGGGGATACAGTTGGTGAGTTCTTTGGAGCTAAAAGTTCTTACAGGTTTTTGCGCCATCCGTGCGGATATCTCCGAAGGTTGCGAAGGGTTGAGAATGCGCTGCAAAGCCACCACGAGTGGGAGCCAAAAATCGCTGTAGATAGGGAGAGGAGTTGAGATCAAGGCTAAGCTCAAAATCACTATTAAGTGGTTGTAGGGCTGTTTTATCAAGAGAGGATGTCAGCGCCCTGACTGAACTTCCAACTTTCTCCACCTGTACCCGCACTCCGGCAGGAAAGTCGTTCCAATTGTCTTCGGTTTGATTTATTTCGGTGAGCAGACTCAGGCCGTTAACCCACAGAGTAGTGCCTTGAATGGCGTCCGTGGAACTCAATTGAACCGACACCAGAGCCCAGATAGCCCCCTGGATTCCACCAAAGGTTCCAATGGTAGATCTCACCGCGCTTAAGGTATGCAGATTTCCAGAGGGATCTTCAACCGCCGCGATCACAAGTCCGATGGTGTCATCATCATTGGTAGTATCTCCATTCGTAAACAAAGTGGCTTCCAGTAAGTACCTGTCAGCAGGTGAACCTAGCAGAAGGCCTGAGAAATTCGCGTTATCCTTTGATTGGACGTTACCCAGTGGGTCTAGCCCCCAGGTACTTGCTCCGAATCGCTGGGAGTCACTTACGACCTGGGAGGGCTGAACACAGGGCAGATAGCCGTTTTGAAGACCATTCCCGCGAAACCGTGGCCAGGAAGATCGATCTGAGAGGACATCAGAGGATGGGAGCCATAGAATTTTCTTGTCGAAAACTCCCGTCAGAAGTCCATAGTTACTTCCTATATTTGGGGAAGAGGCAATGGCGGAATCCACCGGGGTCTGCGCCAGGAGGGTACCGTCTGTAGTAAACCTGTAGACTCTGGCGGATCTGGAGCCAAAAAGGATTTGAGAGGAAGTGGTTACTGTTCCTGAGCCTGATACTTTATCCCCGGTGGCCTGTTGAAAGAGCCTATTTCCGCTGAGATCATATCCGTAGATGGAGCCATCATTGGAGCCTACATAGATGTTTTGATCTTCATCGAGGATGGGCGAGGAGTGCAGGGGGCCGCCGGTCGTGTCACTCCACAATAATGCCCCGCTGAAGTCGACTGAATAGAGGGTTCCCTGGTCGGAGCCAAAAAGAACTCGGCCTTCTCCGTCAATGGCCGGTGAGGATTGAATGGCATTGTCAGCGGTGAAACTCCAGCGAAGAACTCCTTCCTGGGTCAGGGCATAGAGTTTTTGATCCTCAGATCCTATGAACAGGGCTGATGTACCGTATAGACTGGGAGACGAACTCACCGGGCCTCCGGTGGGAAAGCTCCATAACAAGCTGCCATCCGGATTCAGAGCGAAAACACTGCCGCTCTCAGAACCGAAATAAATTCTTCCGCGGCATCCCACGGCAGGGGAGGATTTTATTGAAGATCCAGCCGGGTAGGTCCACTGTATCACCGCGTTTGAGTCAACGGCATAGAGGAATCCATTATCTGCTCCAAAGTAGATGGTCCCATCTGAAGATAGTGCCGGAGATGAGTCGATGGAGGAATTTACGTTTAACTCCCAATTTACAGAAGGCGCGGCATTTGGAATAGCAAAGCTCAGGGAATGGACCCGCCCGTCAGTGGAACCGACATAGATGGTTGAACCAATGATGGCGGGAGAAGAAACGCTCACCTGAACAGGGGGGGCGGGAATCTCTCGAATTTCAGCCGAACCGCCGCCGCAGCCAGAAAGGACAATGGAGGCGAGTAGCAATAGAAATAGTGGGTACAAAGGAGTTTGGGATCGTGGTCCACAATGACGGAAGATCCAGCCCCAATGGCTGATACTCACTTTCTTCCCTCTTCTCTCTTCTCTATTCACTCTTCCACCACATAATTTTGTATCGGAATTGATTTCCCAGGAAACAATAGAATCAATTCGGATACAATAGCCGCTTACAGGCATTTCAGGAGATCTTATGAAACTTAAGCAGGCCCTTACAGAAAATCCTTTTTATTCTCGGTATTATGATCTGATTAGAGAGAGGGTTGTATTGATGGATGGGGGCATGGGTACCTGCCTCCAGGCTGAAAATCTCGGTGTTGAGGATTTCGGCGGGGCTGATCTGGAAGGCTGTAATGAGAACCTCAATCTCACCCGACCGGATGTAATTCGTAAAATTCACCAGGACTATTTCGAGGCCGGGGCAGATGTCGTTGAAACCAATACATTCGGAGCCACTCCCCTTGTATTAGCCGAATACGGTCTCCAGGATAAAGCACGGGAGATTAATATTCGGGCGGCTCAGTTGGCAAAGGAAGCCTCTGAAAACTTGAGCAAGTCCAACTGTCTCAGATGGGTAGCTGGGTCTATGGGGCCTACCACAAAAGCCTACTCAGTCACCGGGGGCGTGACTCTTGAGGAGCTTATCTTCAGCTATAGAGTACAGGCGATGGGTCTGATAGAGGGGGGCGTGGACTTTCTTTTACTGGAGACCGCCCAGGATACTCTAAATCTTCGCTGTGGTATCGAAGGAATTTTCCAGGCAATTCAAGAACTGGGACACCCCATACCCCTGATGGTTTCCATGACCATCGAGCCCACGGGAACCATGCTCGCGGGTCAAAGCGCGGAGGCTTTATGCACATCCCTGGCCCATCTGGATCTTCTTGCCCTGGGGATGAACTGTTCTACAGGGCCGGAGTTTATGACTTCCCATGTCAGGGCTCTTGCTGAGCTCTCTCCTTTTCCTGTCTTTTGTATGCCCAATGCAGGGCTGCCGAACGAAGATGGAGAATACGAGGACACACCCCAGGATATGGGTGTCCCCTTGCGAAAATTTGCCGAGCATGAGTGGTTAAATGTTTTTGGGGGCTGTTGCGGGACAAGCCCTGAATACATCCGGTACTTCAATGAGATTCGAACCTCCTTTGTCCCCCGTAAGGTAGAGGGGCGCAAAGGCAGCTTTGTTTCTGGAATCGAGTTTTTAGAAGTAGAAGATTCCAACAGACCCCTGTTAGTCGGCGAGAGAACCAACATTATCGGGTCGCGAAAATTTAAGCGCCATATCGTGGCCGAGCAATGGGAGGAAGCCGCTGAGATCGGTAGAAAACAGGTAAAGAGCGGTGGTCAAATTCTTGATGTCTGCCTCGCGAATCCCGACCGTGAGGAAAATGAAGATATGTCACGGTTCCTGCCGGAACTTCTCAAGAAAGTGAGAGTTCCGATTATGATCGATTCCACCGATGATGATGTTTTTGAACTCTCCCTGAGATTGCTGCCAGGAAAGTGCATTCTCAATTCCATCAACCTCGAGGAAGGGGAAGGCCGTTTTGAGCGAGTTGGAGACCTGCTGAGAAGACACGGGGGCGCCGTAGTCGTAGGCTGTATTGATGAGGATCCAGAGCAGGGTATGGCGGTTACCAGGGAGCGGAAACTGGAAATCGCAAGACGTTCCTACCAACTGTTGACTGAAAAATATTCCATTCCGGAAGAAGATATTATTTTCGATCCCCTGGTATTTCCGTGCGGCACCGGGGATGAGCAGTATGTTCACTCGGCAGCAGAGACGGTGGCTGGGATTGAGTTGATTAAAAAGGAGTATCCTCGTGCCAAGACGATCCTGGGAGTCTCCAATGTGAGCTTCGGTCTACCCACCGCGGGTCGCGAAGCCCTGAATTCCGTTTTCCTGTACCATTGCACCAAAGCTGGTCTGGATATGGCGATTGTAAATACCCAGAGAATCGAGCGTTATTCGAGCATATCCGCTGAGGAACGCGGCCTTTGCGAAGAATTGATTTATCGAAATTCCAAGGAAGCGGTAGATCGGTTTTCCGCCCATTTTCGGGAAGTAAAACCCAAGAAAACCCGCGACGAGTTGGCCAGTCTCCCCGTAGAAGAAAGGCTGAAGATTTGCCTTGTGGAGGGAACCAAGGAAGGACTGCTCGACTACCTGGATGAAGCCCTGAAGAAGTATTCACCGCTAGAGCTGATTAATATCCCTTTGATGAAGGGAATGGCAGAAGTTGGGAGGCTCTTTAACGCAAATGAACTTATTGTTGCCGAGGTTCTGCAGTCAGCGAGTGTGATGAAGGCTTCAGTTGATCATCTTGAGCCGCTTATGGATAAGAGCGTTGATAGCGGGAAAGGAAAGCTCTTACTCGCCACCGTGAAAGGAGATGTCCACGACATCGGGAAGAACCTGGTGGAGATCATCCTGGGGAACAATGGTTTTGAGATTATCAATCTCGGCATCAAGGTTCCACCGGAAGTTTTGATTCAGGCTTTTCGAGAACATAAACCCGACTATATCGGTCTCAGTGGGCTATTGGTAAAGTCCGCCCAACAGATGATTCATACCGCCGAGGACCTGAAAAACGCGGGGATCCATGTACCGCTATTGGTAGGAGGGGCAGCTTTATCTCGTTCCTTTACCGATAAAAGAATCGCTTCGAATTATGAAGGACCAGTTCTGTATGCTGTAGACGCGATGACCGGCCTAGAATTCGTGAATCACCTGGCCAATCCCACTGCCAAGACAGAATTTCTAGAGAACTATCTCGAGGAATCCAGGCGTCTTAAGGCTGTCGCGAGTGAGCGCGAAAGAATGCCGGGTAGACTTAAGGAAAGGTTTGTTATAGACCATACTCAAACCAGAGAGCAGTCCGTTGACTTCGAGCGGCATCTTGTAGAGGTCTCTCGTATCGAAAACCTGTTTGAGTATCTAAATGAGCAGTTTTTTTATACCCAGCACATGGGTTTCAAAGGCTCCATTCGCCTCTCGCTTCAAAAAGGAGACGAACGAGCGGTCAAGCTGCATGCCCAGGTTGAGGAACTCAAGGAGGAGATCGCCTCAAAAGGCTGGTTTTCCTGTCGAGGGGTTTATCGCTATTTCAAGGCCTATAGTGAGGGCCAGACACTGGTTCTTTTAGATGAGACTGACTCTATCCTGCAGCGAATAGATTTCCCAAGACAAGCGGAAGGGGAGCATTTATGTGTTGCCGACTTCGTAGGTCCGAAGGAAAAAACCCCCTGGGATACGGTGGCCGCTTTTGCCGTGACTACCGGATCTGAAGTCCGTAAACAGGCGGATGGACTCAAGCACAAAGGGGATTACCTCAGATCCCACGCTCTACACGCCCTCGCTGTTGAGACAGCGGAAGCCTTCGCTGAATACCTGCATCGGGAGATTCGGACTGGTTGGGGAATCCGCGAGGAGTTGAGTCTGAAAGAAATGATCCAGACAAAGTACCAGGGAATCCGGCTTAGTTTTGGTTATCCAGCCTGCCCGGATCTTGATGGTCAAAAGAGTCTATTTGAGATTCTGAGACCAGAGGAGGTTGGAATCGAGCTGACCGAAACCATGATGATGGACCCGGAAGGATCTGTCTCAGCCCTGGTATTCTCGCATCCCCAGGCAAAATATTTTAGTGTTTAAGCAGGCAATTCTCCGAAAGACCGCTAGGCTTTGCCTAAGATCTTGAAGATCCATCGCCAGACAACAGAGGGTGTCCAGCCGATCAAGAATTTAGCCAGCAGATAGAACAACATGCTAAAGGTGATGCCGATCAGGGTGTCAAAAAAGGCAAACATCGCGAAGGCATTGGGGTAGGTGTTATCCAAAAAGCCGCTGGCAGCAGTAGCCAGCCCTTGCCAGAAGGGTGGATACCATTGAAACATGTCTGTACCTCCAATCCATCCAAAGCTCAGAGCGTAATACCAGAGGATGAAGGAAACAATCAGTGTTAATGCAACCGGGTAGAAGAGAAGAGCATCGAGAAACCCAAGCCTCATTCGATCGACCTTGATAAAAAAAGACCGCTGCTTTTCTCCATCATCCTTTGCGTTACGGCCAGCAGCACCTTTTTTGATCCGAAATTTCGCATAGGCCAACCGGTCGAAGCGAACAAAAAGGGCGGAAAGAGGCTGATCTGAAAAATCAACCGACTTGTCCCCGGAGTCGAGTGTTTCCGAGTCATTTTTCTGAAGGATTAAGAATTCATTGATCGGCATCGTTGTTCACCGGTTCGTAATGGTAAGGTTTTGATTGAAATAAATTACAGATTGAGGAGACCAGGGAAAGATGAAAAATTCTCACTCCCGATTGTAGGAGCAACAGGGTTCCGTAGAGATTGATGAGTCCCGGGTAAATTCTGTAATAAAAGAGATTCCAAAAAAACATAAATACAATCACTTTAGAGATTGCCAGGGTGACAATAGTCTTGTCAAAGCCCGAGAAGGCCTTTGCGTCGGCGGGAATATTCCAGGCGGGCATAATGCTAAGAACGCACCAAGAGCCAACTGTATAGATTAGCGCGAATCCTAAAAGGGCTGCTAAAAAAGCGATTGCACTAAAGAAGAAATGTTCTGAGCGCGAGAAAAGATCCACCTTGATGAAATCATAGTCCCCTTCATGGTAAGGGTTTAACGACTCCAGGAATTCTCGATTTTTAGTGTTCTGGAGGTAACCTGCGGCTGCTTTATAGAGCTTTTCAATGACCTGAGCCCTGGTCCCGTCTACATGGTAAGAGCGATCAAAAGGGAAGCTACCCTCGTAAGAGCCATCTTCTCGGTCCTGAATCTGAATCGGAATGTAGATACCCATTGTTCCCCTGTGGAAGATTCTCTTCTGAATAGACTCGGCTGCAAAGGATTTAAAGAAAAATCGTATTAGGAATCGGAAAAGATTTCAAGCTTAGTAACCAAGAAGAGTAAAATGTTGATCCATTAATCATGCTTTCTTCACGACACCAATCCTCCGCGGTCGCACTGGCCTTTGCTCTTATGGTGCTCTTTTTTACCTATCCCAGGTCTCCGAGTGCTGATCAGAAGCAGCAGGAGGCCGCTCGATTTCGATTTCGTTCAGAGGTTTTAGGTGTTCCTCTCGAATTTTCCCAAAAAATTTTGGAAGTAAGTCCTGCCATGCGCAATCTTGAAGCCTGGATCTCCTCAGTTGGCTCGTCTGTGGCGCTTGCGGACCTGGATGGAGATGGACTTTCCAATGACCTGTGTAAAGTTGAGCCCAGGACCGGACAGGTAAGCCTTGTGCCCCTTGGAGAGAAAGAGCGTTATAAAGAGATTTGGCTGAGCCCTTCTTCGCATGCATTCTATCCCGAAATCATGGTGCCTTTCGGCTGCCTACCGGGAGATCTCAATGAGGATGGTCGAGTAGATCTTCTAATCCTGTTGACCGGCAGGCCGCCCCTGGCATTCTTCCAGATATCACCTATGCACTTTGAACCATCTGAGATCATCTTCAAACAGAATTGGGAGGGGTGGATTCCCACTTCGGCAGTATGGGCGGACTTTAATGGGGATTCGCACCAAGATCTGGTCGTAGGCTGCTATTTCCCCGATGGAACGGAATTGCTCGATGAGCATTCACAGACGGCTGAAGAAATGCCCCACTCCATGAGTCGGGCCTGGAACGGCGGTAAGAACCGCTTTCTTCTTCGAAAGTCCACGCCAGGTTTTCCCGGGGTCCGCTTTGAAGAGATAGACATAGGTGTACCTCAACATACTCTGCGGGGATGGACATTAGCCCTGGCGACCCTGGATTTTAATCAGGACCTACTCCCAGACATCTACTTTGCCAATAATTTTGGCCCGGATCAGCTTCTCAGGAACATCAGTACCACGGCGAAAATTCAGTTTGAACCTCTCTATGGGAAAAGCGGTTTCGCGATTCCTTTTTCAAGCCGGGTTGGTAGGGATAGCTTCAAAGCCGGGGGAGTGGATACCTATGATATGGATAACAATGGTTACCCGGATATTCTTGTGAGCAATATTGCTGACTGGAAAGTACCCGAATCCAACCTGGTATTTTTGCATTCAGCAAAACCCATTGAAAAATCACAGGCCCCCTACCGAAACGCGGCACGGGAATTTGGTCTTGAAGAAGGGGGATGGGGATGGGGAATCCGGGCAGCGGATTTTGACAACGACGGCACCCCGGAAGTTCTACAGCTAAATGGTTTCACCAATGGGGATAGGGAAGGCTGGACCGGGTTACATGAACTCTACTGGGGAAATCCAAGGTGGATGAATGAAGTTCAACATTGGCCTCTCATCACCCGGAACACCGAACTGGCCTCGAGAAGTCCCAACCGGTTCTTTGTAAAGATGGCTGGAACGTACCATGATCTTGCCCGAGAAGTTGGACTGGGCGAGCAGCAAAACTCACGTGGTGCCGCCCTCGCTGATCTTGATGGAGATGGGGATTTGGATATCGTGATTGCGAATCAATGGGAAGACAGCAAGGTCTATTGGAATCAGCTCGAAAACACCCATTCCTTTCTTGGGCTGCGGCTTCTTCTTCCCCTTGAGCCTCTCCAGGGTATGAAGATTCTGGAAGGTCTCAATACCCCAATGGGGACAAGGGTGGCCCACGGAGCCAATGCGTTGATAGAGATCCCGGCGGAAGGGAAACGACGACTTGAAATCAGTGGCGGGACAGGGCATAGCGGTCACAGCGCTCCAGAGATACTCACGGGGCTGGGAAAGTTGGTAGCCGGGAAAACCGTTAAGGTAGAGCTGAATTGGAGAGATGTCCAGGGAAGCGTCTCAAAGGCAAAGATAGAACTAAGCCCCGGTTGGTACACCCTGATTTTGGGAAAAGTACAGGGAGGCGGAATTGAATAGCCCCTCTGCAGAAATTCGTGCGGAATTTCGAACCTACGGCTTGAGCGAGGAGCGTCGGGTTAACTGCCTGGAGAGCTTTGCTGTCAGCCTCCTTTTCTGGGTGTGCTGCGGTCATTTTGTGCTGGGTTTTGAAGGTCCCTGGATTTATACACCGGTCATGATCGCGACGACTTTATCCACCGCCGTATTTCTGGAAACCATAGATGCCTGGCTGCATACCAGGGTCCCGCGTTTTTTGCAGAGTCCCCTGGTTCAAAAAGGATTTTTCCTGCCGCCGTTTATTTCCGGATTGAATGGTTCCATGCTGATTTACTCAGGCGAGTCCCTGTCCGCACCCATTTGCGCGGCTGTTCTGTCGGTATGTTCAAAACTCATCTTTCGTGTGCGCCTGGAGAGCGGACGTTTATGTCACTACCTGAACCCTTCCAACTTTGGATTATGCTTCGCGTTTTACTTTTTTCCCGCTACAGGCTCTGTTCCTCCCTACCAATATACGGCGACTGAACCCACCCTGGGGGAGATCATCGTTCCGGTAATTGGGATTACCTATGGGTTACTGCTCAACAAGATGACCGGAAGACTACCCCTCGTTTTAAGTTATCATCTTGTGTTCATTTTGCAGGCAGCTTTACGATGCTGGTTAGAGACTCCCGGCTCCCTCTCCCCGCTCTATGCAATGACTGGACCTGCCTTCATTTTGTTTAGTCTTTATATGATCCCTGACCCGGGAACTACGCCGTTTGACCGCCGGAATCAAATTATTTTTGGTGCATCCGTGGCTCTTATATACGCGATCTTTCAGCAGTGTGGGATTGTCTATGGGCCGTTCTATGCCCTGCTGGCAGTGAATTTGCTACGCGGTGTTATTATGGCCAGAACCGGCAAGTTTTGGTAAAAGGAGTGAGGAAATGAGGAATCAAAAGAATCCGATCTTTGATCGCAATAGGAAATTGGAAAGTGTAATTGGTGAAGGGAATCGTCATCCCGGACTACGATCCGGGATCCAGTCGTCCCGCCCAAATGGCGGGATCATACCTTATTCTCTCTTCACTCCTCTCTCTCCTCTATTCCCAAACCAATCCTTCTCTCTCCTCTCTTCCTTCCCGCCAATCCTCTTCTCTCTTCTGATCTTCTTGTCCTTCTTTACCAGTTCCGCTGCAAAGGTGCCTCAGCCTTCCCCCGACGCTACCCTCATGCAATGGGCTCTCTATGGCGCAGATAATATCGCCCATGAGGACACCAGGGCCGAGACCCTGCTTCTTGCGGGACTGGTGCTCCATGAGCAGGGAGCTTCCAAAGAGGCGGAACAAAACCTGGATTCCGCTGTGGAGGTTTTGAAAAACAAGATCAGTAGTATTGGTACGACCTGGCCCATTCTTGAGAAAATTGTAACGGGTTATGTAAAGCTCGGAGCCCTTCAAAAGGCCCGAACACTCTCCGCTAAAATCCTGGAGCCCAGCCACCGATCCGCTGCCCAACTCCAGGTCTTAAACAGAGAATTGGAGGCCATTCGAGAGCGGGATCTCAGCTATGTACAGAAACTTCGAACCACTTCCTCATCAGTGGACAGACAAAAGCTGCTGCAGGAGATGCTTACCCTGGACCCTCAAAAGGAAATTCTTGGACTCATCGAGAAAATTCAAGATCGAAAGAGTCGAATTCATGCCTATGAAAAGGCTATTGACCATCTTCTTGGGGCCGGTTCAACGGATGTGGCTCAACAGCTTCTAGAAAAGTTACGCACCATGGATCAGGAAATCACCTATACAGCACACAAAGCGCTGCTTCACCTGGTTCTCTCCCGAATCAGCTCTAAAATTGACCAGAAACCCGAGGAGAAGTTTCGGGATTCCGGAATGAATCTGGTGAGCAAAGTGAAAGATCATGCCACACGGGTTCGACTTGGCTTGGTAGCGCTTCTTGATAAACGTTTAAGCCGCGAAGCCGCTCAGGCTCGTCTGGCTGAGCTTGAAGAGGAGGCTTTGAAGATTCCACTGGAGGATATCCGTACCCAGGTACTTGGTGAACTCTCCTCCCATTACGCGGTACTCGATGATGAAGTTGGCGCGTTTAAGGTGGTGGCCAGGGTATGGCAGATAACTCAAGGTGTTGAGGAAACCATTCTGCATGATCTGATTATCCTTCAGACAATCGATGTACTGCTTGAATTAGATCGATTCAAAGAGTGCCACCAATGGGCTGAAGTTATCCGAAATCCTAATCGAAAAGCTAAGGCCTGGCAAAAAATAGCTCCATACCATTCCCGTGCAGGAGATTTTCAAACAGCCATCAGCCTGACAACTTCAAGCGACCATCCTTCTTATTCCCTGGCAGGCATTGTAGGAAGCGCACTTATGGCACCCAAAAAAATCTCCGAAAATGGAGCCAGGGAGATCAAGGAAGGAATCCGAGAGCGGCTTGAATCTTTGAAGCCATAAAGAGAGGAAGCTGAGGAAGCCAGGGAAGCTCCTTCACTATCATTATTCGTATCTCAAGGCTTCGATTGGATCGAGCTGAGCGGCTTTCCTTGCTGGCCAATAACCAAAGAACACTCCTACAGTAGTTGCTACTCCTAGCGATAAAAAGATACTGTAGGGTTCCACCTGGGTCTGGTATTCGCTGAATGTTGAAATCAGAATCGAGAACAGAAACCCAAGTGTGACGCCGAGCGCACCTCCCACTGAGCTGATGATGACTGATTCAAGAAGAAACTGCCGTAATATATCCCTTTCGCGTGCTCCCAGGGCTTTGCGGACTCCTATTTCACGAGTTCTCTCTGTCACTGTGACGAGCATGATATTCATGATTCCAATTCCTCCAACCAAGAGAGAGATACTGGCAATTCCTGCTAGTAGTACCGAGAAAATCTTGGTAAAAGAGGTTGCCATTTCGATGAATTCCGCCTGATTGCGCACGTGAAAATCGTCTTCAGAACCTGGCTCGATTTTATGTCTTTGCCTGAGAACCTTTGTGATCTTCTGCTCAACCTCCTCAGTATTGGCATCCGGGTTGACTTTTAAATTGATTTCATCAAGATGCTGCTTCCCCAATACTCTCTTCATGGCTGTCAGATAGGGGATGACAACCATATCATCAGGATTAAACCAGCCCTGGTCACCTTTGGATTTAAGGACTCCCACTACCGTGAAATTGACAGCCTTGATCCGAACCTTTTCTCCTACAGGATCCGAGTCCGGAAAGAGTTGAGAGGCAACCTCGGCCCCCAGGACTGCTACACGATGTCCCCCTTCCTCTTCAAGAAAAGTGAAGATACGCCCTTTGGAGATCTCGAAATTACGGATATGAAAATAGGTCAGGGAGGCGCCTGTTACGGTGGTATTGAGATTTTCATTAAAGTACTTCACCTGTGCTCTGCCGCGCGCGACCGGACTGAGGGACTTGATTTCATCCACAGCGTCCAAAATTGATTGGGCGTCTTTGAGAACCAGGCTTTGTCTTGAGCCCGAGCGTACTCCTCCTCTACGTTGTCCTCCCGGTCGAACCACGAGCAGATTCGTACCCATGGCTGTGATTCGACTCATCACCTGGGCTTTTGCTCCCGCGCCCAGAGAGAGCATGGAAATCACGGCACTTACCCCAATGATGATGCCCAACATAGCTAAAACGGAGCGTAGTTTGTTTGCGAGCAGGCTCTTGATCGAGACCTTGAGAACAATCCACAGAAGCATGGTTTAAGTCTCCTGGTAAATCAGCCCGTCCTGCATTTTGATTTGACGGGTACAGTGGCGAGCGATTTCCTCATCATGGGTCACAATGAGAATCGTTCGTCCTGATTCATGAAGTTCATGGAAAAGGGTAAGGATCTCCGCTCCGGTTTTAGTATCGAGATTTCCAGTAGGCTCATCCGCGAGTAAGATAGCCGGTTGAGTCACGATCGCACGCGCGATTGCCACTCTCTGTCTCTGGCCCCCGGATAGCTGGTTTGGTTCATGGTTCAGTCTGTCTCCAAGTCCAACAGTGGTCAATGCCTCACGGGCGGATTTCTCAGGCTCTGGATGGGCTGAATAAAGAAGAGGAACCTCCACATTCTCAATTGAACTAATCCGGGGGAGAAGGTTGAAGGATTGAAACACAAACCCGATATTCTGGTTTCGTACGCGCGCTAATGCATCGCCGTCCAGGCCTGAAACATCCTCTCCGGCAAGTTGGTAGCTTCCCTCATCGGGAGTGTCCAGGCATCCCAGAATGTGCATGAGAGTGGATTTCCCACTCCCCGAGGAACCTGTGATAGCCACCATTTCTCCCGCTTCAACATCTACATCAACTCCAGCAAGGGCATGTACGGTTGTTTCACCGAGCCAGTAGGTCTTGCGAAGTCCACGGGTTTGGATCATCGACGACGTCCCCCTCCAAGAGCCCGCATTCCGATACGAGCGCTGCGAGCCTGGTTGCGTTTTGCTCTGCTCTGCTCATCTCTTGCCCAACGACTCTGGGAGCCAGATTCTGGAAAGAGAACTTTTTCAGCCTGGGAAAGCCCTGAGATAATCTCAACCATCTTTCCGTCGGTATCCCCGATTTGGATGGCCCTGGTTTCGGTTTTACCCTCTGCAGTCTCCACCATCACGAAAGGTTCTCCTTTGCGTCTTCGAATGGACTCCGCTGGAAGAAGTGCCACATCCTCTCGCTCAAGGGCAATAATTTCCAGGTTGGCGGTCATTTCCGGTTTGAGAAGAGATTTTCCCCGCCCTTCAACTTCGATTCGCACCTCGAAAGTTACAACATTGGAGACGATCTCTCCTTTGGTGGCAACTCTGCGTACTGTGCCGCGAAATTTCTGGCCGGGGTAGGCATCCACCGAGATTCGCGCTCTTTGATCCGTCTTAACCCGCCCAATATCACTCTCATCCACGGACGCGTGGATAAACATCCTGGAGAGATCCACGAGGGAGAGGACCTTTGTCCCTCCTCCGACATTATTGATGCCGGACGCGATGATCTGTCCCACCTGTACAAGTCGCTCGGCCACCACACCATCAATGGGAGAAAGAACCCGGGTGTCTGTGAGCCGCTCTTTGGCATCGGAGAGGGAAAGTTCATTGGAGAGCACTTGTGCCTCAGCGATTTTAACATCTTCCTGCCTGCTTCGAATTTGAAATTCGCGGGTCTTTAAATCATCCACGCGAACGCTTGCCCCCACCAGGTCTGACTGTGCCTGGGCACTGGCGCTCTGGGCCCTTTCCAATTCTTCAGGAGTTGTAAGTTTCCTGGCGTTTAGATCTCTGGTTCTCTGTAGCCTTGCTTTGGCTTCCTGAACTTTTATTTTGGTTGAATCAAGAGCGGATGAGGTGCGAGTTGTTTCATTTTTAAGTCCCGCGATGGCAATTTCAAGCTCAAGCTGGGCCTTCTGCAATCTAGCCTTGGAGATCGTCAGGTTGACTTCGGTCTGCTCAAGCTGCCGCTGCTCCTTCTCAGGATCAAGCTGAACCAGCAGATCACCAGTGGAAACAGAGTCGCTGATGTCCACCGGCAGTTTGACCACTTCACCGCTGGCTTTGCATTTAATTTCAATCTCCTGGTTGGGTACCACCTGTCCTGTGGTTTCTACAACCACTCGAAGCAGACCTCGCTCTAGCGACACCGTGGAGTTTTGAGATTCCTTTTTCTTCAAGTCAGGGTCATCAGAGGCAGACTTAAACAGGAAAAAAGCGGCTACACAGGCAACCACAACCAGCAATAGGAATAGTTTTTTCATAAGAAAATCCGTCAGTTCCAGCTTTACTAAGATGCCTCAAGAGAGGGAAAGGTTACAATAGAGGAAGCAAGTGAAGCAGGGGAAGCAAAAAGCTCTTCTCTATCTTCTTACATCGGTGAAAATCATAAGCAAATAGTACCAGATTTTGGATGGCAGCCAGCTCAAAACCAGCTTTAGTACCAGGTATAAGGGGCAGACTATGCTTAGTTCGATGAAGGTGGAGAAGGGGATCATCAAACCAAAGGCATTGGCGAAATTATCATTCATGAAAAGACTTAGCGCGTTAATAATGCCTTTATAGAAAGGGAAGTACCACTGCAGAATCGTTAGATTAGAGAGTAATTCAAAGCTCAGACCCCAATACCAGAGAGTGGTTTCATAGACGATCCATAGCACAACCGGGTAGAACCAGATCGAATCCAAAAGAGTCAAGCGGTTGCGGTCCAGGGGGATGAATACTGAATACTGGCTTTCTCCTTCCTTGAGTTCATCTTCTTCAATGGTTCCAAATGGGCTGGGGATCACAGTGAATTGACTGTATCGAAGTGTATCGAATTGCTCTAGCGCTGAGTCCACTCCTTTTTCTGAGAAGGTCATTCCCTTCAGTGAACTCTTGAGGCGATGGGTATCGTCAAGTAGAGAGATCCTGTATTCATTGAGTGACATCAGGACTCCTCCCCTGTATACCAATAGGGCTTTGCCTGAAAGAGATTACAGATTCGCGTAACCATGGAAAGATGAAGGGTGCGGACATTTTCGCTCAACAGAAGAACGGACCCGTAGAGCTGCATACACTTTGGGTAATAAACCGTCCAGAAGACATTCCATAGCAAGATGAATACAATCGCTTCCGCCAGGCTCACATTCAAAGTGAGTTCAACAAATTGGGCATTCGCGGCTTCACCCATGGTTTGAGCACCGAGATCGGATAAATGGAGATAAATGAAGCCGGCCGCACTGATCAGCGTAGAGAAAAGAAAGACCCCGAGGACCAGTGATACGAGGCCGAAGAAAAAATGCTCGAATCCAGAAAATAAATCCACTTTGAAATAGCAATATCCTTTTTTTCTGTGCTCACGCATCAGCTCTAAAAAGTTAGGACACTTGGTGTTTTGAATATAGCCTGCGGCGCTCCCGTAGATTTTTCTCACTACCCTGGAGCGGGTCCCGGTTACCTCAAATGAGGAGTCAAAGGGAAAGCTGCCGTGAAAGCTACCATCTTCAAGTTCTTTGATCTCTGCAGGTACGTATATGCCCATGAACTGCCCTCCGGTTTCCTTCTTCTCGGCCCGAAACGGAACCTTAGTGAGAACATCGAGAGAGGTTTGAAAAAATCGTAGACGTATAGAGAGAAGAATGCAAGTAAAAGGATTTTTCCTTCGTCTCCATTCAGACCATGTCCTTTCATCCTGGTATCCTGTTCCTTTCCCGCATAGAATCTAGCTACGCTGGTGTGGTTGAGCCTATAATATAGGGGTTTCCCCTACTCAAAGGAATTCATGGCGTCTCCAAGTGTGATCACAAAAATTCTGGCCTTGGCGATATCCCTGGGCCTGTATTGGATGGCGAAGGAGCCGCAGCTTAGCGAAACAGTGCTCAAAGAGTTGCGCGAGCAATTCCGCTTTTCCCGCCAGGAGTTGGTTGTCCCCGAGGATTTTTCCCAGAAGGTACGCGGAGTCAATAAGAGTCTTTCCCTGGTGGATGCCTGGGTTTCTTCAGTAGGCTCTTCCATCGCGGTAGGAGATATTGACGGTGACGGCTTACCCAATGATGTCTGCCTGGTGGATACCAGAACCGACCTGGTTCATCTCATTGCGGTCGGCTCCAAGAGATATGAATCTACCGCTCTTCCATTTCCACCTGTTTATTATGCCGAGGTAATGGCTCCTTCGGGCTGCAGAATCGCTGATTTTGACGAGGATGGGAAGGCTGATCTTCTGATCTATTACCTGGGCCGCACACCTGTACTTTATCTTCAGGAAAGCCTGATGTCCTTCGAACCGGTGGAGATTCTTCCTGGTGAGACTCAGTACTGGGTCAGTACCAACGCTACTCTGGCTGATCTTAACGGAGACCGGCATGTGGATATTGTGCTGGGTCATTACTTCCAGGACGACAACTCTATTCTCGACCCCCAGGATTCGGTGAGCCGTACAAAAATGCCCAATTCCATGTCCCGTGCGAAGAACGGCGGGGCGAATCGTTTTCTGATCTGGGAGTCTGCTTCAAAGGATCCCCATAGGGTCAGGTACAGGGAAGTAAAGACCTCGCTGCCAGAAGCGGCACTTCGGGGTTGGACCCTGGGCCTGGGGGCTGGAGATCTCAATGGGGATCTTCTTCCGGAAGTCTATTTCGCGAATGACTTTGGCCCTGACTATCTCCTTCTGAACCAGTCAACTCCTGATAAAACCGACTTTCGAATTGTGAAGGGAGAGCTCTCAAGAAGGCATCCTCCCTCCTATGTACTGGGTCATGATTCCTTTAAGGGAATGGGTGCGGAATTCGCCGACGTAAACAAGGATGGGATTTTAGATATTTATGTGAGCAACGTGGGAGAGTATGAATTTATGGAAGGTCATTACCTCTTCTTGAGCAGCGAAGATCCATCTGTGATGCAAAATGGGATCGCTCCTTATGAAAATCACGGAATGCGAAAGGGTCTTTCCAGTTCCGGCTGGGGCTGGGGTGTTCGCATGGGAGACTTTAATAATGACGGGGCCCTGGAGGCCTTGCAGGCGACCGGTTTTTTAAAGGGCGAGGTAGACCAATGGCCGGAGTTCCAGGAATTAGCATTCTGTACCCATATCACCATGGCAGACATTTCCTGGTGGCCCCGCTTTGCATTCGGGGATGATATTTCCGGTTCGCAGGTCAATCCTTTCCATGTGCTGGTTGATGATTACTATTACGACATAGCACCGGAGATTGGGCTGGGAACCCCGTACCTGGCCCGCGGGATTGCTACCGCGGATATGGATGGAGATGGAGACCTGGATCTTTTCTATTCCAACCAATGGGAACCGTCACAGTTTTTCAAAAATGACTGTCAGTCCTGCGGCTCGTTTCTCGGGCTGAATCTGGTCTGGCCCATCCAAAATCAAAGTAATGCCCTGGAAATCCAAAAGGGAATAAAGCCTCTGAAATCTTCTCGCCCAGCCTTTGGTGCCGCTGCCGTACTAACCCGTGAAGATGGTACCACTGAGATTTCTCAGGTAGATGGGGGCAGTGGACATGCGGGTCAAAGAAGCCCCCAAATCCACTTTGGATTGGGGCAGTATCCGACCTCAAAACCGGTATCCGTCGAGCTTCGCTGGATAGGGAGAGAAGGTCAGGTCTTGAGGCAGGAGGTGGCTTTTGAGCCCGGTTGGTACACCGTTTACCTGGGAGGATGAGTGCGTAAGATAATTGTGGATGATCGCAGAGCACACGCTCTTAAGCGTTTCGCGGCCGCCCTGACTCTGTTCAATGTCCTCGGCCGGGAGTTCTTCGGCTTCGAGGAGTCCTGGATCAGTGCCCTTGTAGCGGTGGGCACTGGAATTTCAGTGGAAATTTTCCTGGAAGTGGTCGAAGCGAGAAGTTCAAGGCGCAAAAGCAGCATGAACGCGGCACCCTATGAGGTTTTCATTTTTCTGCTTCCGGCTTATATCTCTTCACTGAGTCTTTCCATGCTCATCTATTGTGGAGACAACCTTGCGCCCTATGCTTTTGGGGCAGCCATAGCGATTTGCTCCAAGTACCTGGTCAGGGCACCCATTATGGGGAAGTTTACCCATATTCTCAACCCTTCAGCTACAGGGATTTGCGCGGCCATTTTTTTGCTTCCGAGCACCAGCACAGCACCTCCCTACCAGTACATCGAGAACCTCTCCATCAACGGAGAACTATTTCTCTTTGGCTTTATGGCCTTTGCCGGTTCGTTCATGAATGTGATGTTTACCCGACGGCATCCCCTCGTACTTGCCTTTATGGGCGGTTTTTTTCTTCAGGCTGTGTTTCGCAGCCTATTCATGGATTTCCCCCTTCTTGCTAACCTGGTTCCCATGACCGGAATCGCTTTCTTTCTCTTTTGTTTTTATATGATCCCGGATCCTGGAACTTCACCCTATGATCCCAGAAAACAGGTCTTTTTTGGTCTTTTTACCGCTTTACTCTATGGTGTTCTGCAAGTGCTTAATGTGGTTCACGGATTATTCTATGCCCTGGTATTGGCCGGTATCTTGCGAGGGATTCTGGGTTATTTAGATTATTGGATGACCCTGCTGAGAGGCTCATCATTTCCCCTGGTACGGAAACCCCCTCTTTTGCGGTAAGATGTTCCGGATGAGACTCCGGGTTCTCCTTTTCCTATCTATCTCTCTCTCCTATTCCGCTCCTACTGAGGAGCAGGATCTGAGGATGATCAACTCCTCCCTGGCCAGAACAATGCTCAGAACGGCTGTTTTTGAAAGCAGGTTTCGGTTCCGCGCTCATGAGATTCCCCTTAGATCAGAGTTTTCCCAGAAAATTCGCACTGTTTCTTCACAAAGCAGAGAATTGGCCGGTTGGATTTCCTCTTTCAGCACTTCAATCGCGGTGGCAGATCTAGATCATGACGGATTGGCCAATGATCTTTGTATCGTTGATCCCAGGGTAGACATGGTGATAATTCGGCCCATTCCCGGAGGACAGCAAAGATATGAGCCGAGGTTTCTTGAGATGAGTTCAAGTGCCTATTATGCGGGTTATATGGCCCCTTTCGGCTGTCTTCCCCAGGACATGAACGAAGATGGGAAAACAGATCTCCTGGTGTATTTCGCCGGTCGCCCTCCCCTGGCCTTTTTTCAGGTTTCCCCGGCGGAGTTTGTGGCCTCGGAAATCCTTCAGAGATCTGAGGCGGTATTTGAGGGCTGGGTCAATTCTTGCGCGGTTTTTTCAGACCTGAATGGCGATGGGCACGCGGATTTGATCCTGGGTAGCTATCTTCCCAATATGCCCGAATTTTTTGATCCCCAGGCTCAGTCCAGCTTCGCTCTCCCAGATCGAGAGGGTATGGGCTTGAATGGATCAACCAATCGCGTGCTGCTCCAGGAGCGAGATCCTGATCTTGAATTTGGTGTTCGCTACCGCGAAGTGCGGGGTCTGGAATCAGAGCGCTGGAATCAAGGCTGGACGGTGGGTGTTGCCTCTGCGGATCTAAACCATGACGGTTTACCCGAGATCTATTTCTCCAATATGTGGGGGCCCGATCAGCTTTTGCTCAATCGTAGCTCTGGGGGGCAGTTAAAACTTCTCCCAGCCGACCAGTCCTTGATTGAAAACCCGATCAGTCCTCATCACGGGTCCATGTCTGTTTTTCGAGCTAATGTTGCCGCCCTTGAAGACCTCGACGCTGATGGAGATCTGGAAATCGCCGTGGCTAATGAAGGAATTTTTGAACTGGAGGGCACCGTTCTGAAAAGAAGCGGCTCTTTCTTGGACGATGCGGATGTGCACGAAGCGTGGCAGCCAGGTTCCATTGAGTCACCGGGATTTGACCATGCGGGCTGGGGTTGGGATCTCAAGGTTGGAGATTTCGACTCCGATGGATTTCTGGAATGGATAGAAGCGGGGGGGATCCATCAACACTGGGCTAGAAGATTTCGTGGGATTAGAAGAATCATTTTTCCCAATCCCCAACTTCAAGAAATGTCTTCCTTGTGGCCGCCAACCGCGCCTCAGGAACTGATGAAAGAAAGGTTCAACAACAACTCTTTTCTGGTCCGCTCTGCTAAGGGGCCCTATCGGAATTTAATCCGAACTACAGTGCTTGAAGATTTGGAAAATCTAAGAGCCATCGCGATCGCGGACCTCGATGCAGATGGTGACCTTGATTTAAGCGTTTCGCAACAGTGGGGGAATTCCTGGATTTTTTTTAATGAAGCAGAAGCGCGGGGAAGTCAGCTAACCCTGAATCTACTCAGGTCGAAATCAAGCTCAGGGGAGGTGCTTGTTTTTAGGGATTCACAGAAGATATTTGGAGCCGCGCCAGAACCGGGAACTCAAGCGACAGTGAGAGACTTTAAGGGCACCAGGAGAACCAAAATTCTGCAGGTGGGCAGCGGTCACGGTGGCCATTCATCCACTTTTTTACACTTTGGCCTGGGAGATCTTGGAGTAAATAAAGTTCTTTTTGTAGATCTGAAATGGAGAGACACCAGGGGAGCGATTCACCACAAAAAAATTGAACTGGAGCCAGGAGTATATACGATTGTTCTGGGAGCGGAGCAGTCCAAGGATACTTAAAAAAGTGAGACCGGCACAGGTAAGCCTGCTTGTGTTCAACTTTTCAGGTAAAAACCGAAGGTCAGGTTCCATAGCCAGGATGGACCCCAGCTGAGTAGAAACTTGGAAGGGATATAGGCGAGGAAAACCGGGATTAGTTCTGTCACGCACGCAATGGGCATCCACACAGCGATGGCGTTACGTAAATTGGAGCCGAGAATTCCCATCGTCGAGCCGGCAAACTCAGGATAAAACTGGGAATACCAGGTGATGATATCCAGCCCTCCCAGGAAACCCATAGGCATCAGCATTACCATGTCAATCAAAATAAAAGAAGCCCAAAAAACGAAGGGGTAGAACCAGACCGCGTCAAGCCACTTCATGCGCATACGATCTACCGGAATATAGACTCGCATCACTTCTTTATCTTCTTCTTCATCCACATCACCGATGGGTGAGGGTAAGAGTTGAAAGTAGGTAAATCTACGCTGAGCGAGAGTTTCCAGGGCGGTTTCCTTCTCTACTCTCAGGAGCGCCATTTTCTTCAGGATGGTCTTGAGGGAATACCCTTTTTCTTCCTGGTGAACAAGCCGAAACTCATTGAGCTTCATGGGAACCATCCTCACCCTGGGTAGTTTCTAGAGTCCTCAGACCTAATGGTCCCATGATAAATCGTTCATAC
>Ga0257122_1000725_pt1 | contig 26626 bp, 23 predicted proteins | sample SI106_120metaG_FD_190146 | JGI IMG/M metagenome (GOLD analysis project Ga0257122, IMG submission 190146) | Marine microbial communities from Saanich Inlet, British Columbia, Canada - SI106_120 | ecosystem: Environmental > Aquatic > Marine > Inlet | place: Canada: British Columbia | collected... | reverse complement strand
GCCGCCGGGGGATTCATCTTGGCCTTTACGGATGGCAGTCAAACCGGAACGGATAAGAGCGGAACATCTGTTCGAGCCCGGTTGCTCTTTCCGGAATATGATTTGAAGAACGGAAAGATCGGCGCGCTTTGTGACAGTGAAAATGTGTGCGCGGCCGACTTGGCTTGCCTCAGCGTTCAAGACGAAGATCGGTGTTTAGCCCGCTGCGTCTCACCGCAAAGCCAGTGCCCCCACGGCGGAACCTGCCAAAAGGTCGGGGCAGAACTGAGTTACGCCTGCCTGTACTAGGTGCCTTTGCCTACTCGGGGCCGGCAAATTGACTGAATGCGCGCACGATGCCCGCCGAAACCAAGAGCAAGCCGAAGGCAACGACGATCGCTGCCCCCGTGGGAAGATCCCAGCCCCAAGAAGCTGCGAGACCAAGAATGCTGGCCAGAAGGGAGATCAGCCAGCCTATGACAAGCCGTGGCGTCATTCGCTGGGAAAACAACCGTGTAATCACCGCCGGAACAATGAGGAAAGAGAATACCAATAAGATACCAGCGACCTGAACCGATAGTGTAATCACGATCCCAAAAAGCGAATAGAATGCGAAATCCCACCAGGCGAGGCGTGAAATACGTTCTTCCGCTTGATTGGGGGTCCAGGAGATCATGATGAATCGGCGGGCAAAGAGAATTTGGAGCATACCGATCGCCAAATATGCCACAGCCATCTTCCAAACCTGAGACCACGTCGTCAGTAGCAGCGATCCCACCAGGACGTTCTTCATATGTTCGGCCCCATGGGGCGCACGCGTGAGTAACAAAACGAGGGCAGCACTGCCAACAGCGTAGGTAATACCCACCACGGCCTCCTGAGAAAGATAGCCCCTTGCCCGACGGGTGAAGGCGAAGATCGCGGCCCCTAAAAGGGTAAATGCAAAAGCGATCAAATAGACTTCCAGATCACCTTCGTGAAACTCGAGTACAGAGGCCACGGTTGCCCCTAGCGCTGCCAACTGAGCCAGAGCGAGATCGACGAAGATCACCTCTCGAACCAGAACATGCATTCCGAGGTAGACGTGGATACTCGCGATCAAGAGGCAGATCACGAATGCCGGGGCTAGAAAGGTAAATGCGTCACTCATTGGCTTTTCCCTGCGGCAGCGGCGAAGCGACTTACGATCGTATCGATCAGGCTGATGGAATCGGTGGCTTCACGATCAGCGCCAACAGAAGCAGGCAAGCGCAGAACCCGAGCGGTAGCGCGTTTGGCCACCATGTTCGAGGTGGCCTGGTCGTAGTAGGTTTCATGAAAGATGATCGCCGCTTTCTCCTTGCGCATCTTTCGGATCACGCCAACAAGATGTGCCGGTGCCGGTGGTATCCCTGGCCGACGCTCCACATAAGCGATGGCGTCCAAACCAAAGTGACGATGAAAGTAGTTGAAGGTCGCATGGTAGGAGACAACCTTCCTGCCTCTATAGGGGGCCATCAACTTCTTCCAGCGGGCAATGCTAAGATCAAGACGCTTCAGATATCTCGACAGCATCGCACGGTAATATCCGGCGTTGCCACCATCGAGTTCAGTGAGGCGGGAAGAGATGAGACTCGCCATTTTCTTGAGATTATCTGGGTCTAACCAATAGTGGGGATTGCCCGAAGGATGGATGTCTCCTTGGGAGCGATCGACGCTGCCAACGGGGACATCGATGGGGCTCACCGCATTCGATAGCTCAAGATAGCCAGGTCGGCCTGGATTGATTCTTGGATTTCGGGCCCCTTGGATTAGCGCGGGAAGCCAGGCCACCTCGAGCTCCAAGCCAACCGCTAACAAAAGGTCGGCGCGTGAGAGTCGCACCATATAGCTCGGCTTAGCGCGAATATGATGCGGGTCTTGGGGCCCTTTGCAAATACTCTCGACGCTGACCTTGTCGCCAGCGAGGTCGAGAACCAAGGCCTTGAGATCGGTTGTACTGGTAACAACGCGCAACTTGGCTAGAGCCGGCTGGGAATATAGAAGCATCCCGAAAATGAAAAAGCTGCTGACAATCGATTGAAGTTTCATAAATCACCTTTCCATTCGGTCAATAGTCATGGGGAGGATGAGGCCCGATCGAAAAAATCGCCTGGAAGAAAACCTCGTGAACAGGGCGACTCTTATCCTCTTGTTCGATTCCGTACTGCAAACGGAAGGCTGAAAATTCACTGGGCAAAAAGGCCAAGAGGGCTTCCGCGCGCCAGCGGGGGGGATCATCTCCACTGGGCAATGCCAAGATGGCTCCCCGCGCCTGAGCCCACCATCGCCGCGCAAATTGCAGGCGCAAACTACTGTAGCCGCCTCCGCGCTCTTCATCTTCCAATGCGCCAGGCCGCTGAACCCACAAATATTCCGTCGTCCATTCCAATGCGACGTAGCGATCGCTTTCGATTGGACGCCACTTCAAACTCAAATCGGCGCCCACAACGTTATTCCAGCCGCCGAAGCCATTGCGCCCTCCCAGATAGGTTGCACCCAATTGAATCGTCACCTCATCTCCGATATCGAAGAGCGTCTTGAGATGGGCGACGTAGGCGAAATCTCGTTCCTCACGCTTGTCGGCAACCGCTTCATCGAGCGTTGTGTCGGGATCGTCTTCAACCGATCCGGCAAGAAGGGCCCAGTCGCCTCGGAACGCTTGGACGATGAGCTCGCTGTAGAATGGTAAGGGCAGCAAGAGTTCTGCGGAGAGGCCCGGATCTTTCAATCCTTCGTCGCCCAAGAGGACCCGCCAGGGCATGGGGGCGGTGATGAAGGGAAAGGCGTGGGTATGAAGCCTGTTGTGGCGACCCAACGCCACGAAAATCTGACCGCCACGTAGGGTGATCAAGGGAAGGTCCAACGTCGTCAGGGACGCTTCTTCCACCGCGATTTCACCGGCGTGCGCAGCGATCGTAATATCAGCCCGAAAATAGGCATCGACTACCGCGCTGAGGCGTAGTTCGATTTCCTGCACATGAAAACCGGTCTCCAGAGCACCAGCGTCATGGCCATGACCATGCGCGTGCTCTTCTGCGGCCTCACTCGCCGGCACGATGCCAGCCTCCTCCTCCTCTTCGCGACTGGACCAGCCAACCAGAAGGACACCATTGGCACTGATGGCGGGGTTAAGCAGATTGCTCAGTCCCCTAGACAAAGCCGAGGACGATTGGCGGGTCTCCCCAGCCCCCCGACCCCACGGTTGATTACGCTTCTTCGTTGTCTCCTTCTTTGCTTTCTTTTCTATTTGGGCCAATTCCTTGGCGATTTCGGCTTCTTCACTGAGAGTTGGCCTAGACGTCGGAATGGTCTGCGCAGGCGGTTGCGCCTGAGCGTGCGCGGTCTGAGGGGATAGGCAAGCGATAAGTCCGCAGGCAAATGCCCCCCCTGCTCGCATGATGTACATATTATTCTCCACTGATCAACGGCGGGAAGGCGCGCGATACGTGCAATGCACTACGCTAGCGCATACCCCTTCCGTAGCGAGTTCCTAAGATAATTGAATCGGCTGAACAGACTTAGGCGGGTGGAGACTGCTTGGGCGCCATCCGATAGGGAGACGTTTCGCTACGGGCACGGAAAAAACTGCCGTCGATGGAAAGAGCGGAGACGGGCGCCAGGCGCCCCATGAAAAGTGCTGGGTCGGTGCTGCGCTGGCCTTCAAGATGGTTGAGTACAGTACAATGGCCATGGCCGTGGCCTTCCGGTACTTCATCACCGTGGGTGCCAGCAGAGTGCGCCTCCCCATGGGAGTCTGTCAGGGCGATGCTCGCCAGCGCTTCCGGAGAAAGCTCAACAAAGCCACCGTCTTCCTGGCAAGGTACATGCACGACGGTGATGGTGTGAAATGCAGCACCCAGGTGCCCGAGGAGAAACAACGCCACGCTAAGCCAAACCTGGGCTCTTCCGCGTCTACACTGTTTCAATCGACCATTCACACATCGACCCTGCGGCCGTGTGCAAAGTATGTCAAGCGAGAATCGCCGAGCGGCGCCGAGCAGCAGCGGCACGCGTTTTGTGCTAGCACGTCAAAACAGGGAAGATTTTCCGCCCATTTTCGTAGGATCTGCTGCTATGGCTAAATTTGTTTACGTATTGAGCGCGCTACTCTTGGCCTGCGGGACCGACCCTTTCACCGGCGGTGCAACCGACGCCGGCGACCTAGGCAGCCAAGTAGATTCAATTTTCGGCTACGACGCGTACCCCAAATCCGACGCGGCCTGCGAACGCATTAGCGCCGAGGCGAAAATGGTGGTCAAGCCGGTCGATATCATCTTCGTCATCGACAATTCCGGCAGTATGAGCAATGAAATCAAGGGTGTCGAAAATAACATCAACACCAACTTCATCGATATTATTCAGAAAAGCGGTATCGACTACCGCGTCATCATGCTCGCGGCCCACGGTTCTTCGAGTTCGTACCAGATTTGCGTCGACAAGCCCCTCAGCGGAAATGCGAGCTGCTCTCCGCCGCCGTCAAAGCCGGTGAACAATCCACCGCATTTTTATCACTTCAATTATCCGATCTACAGCACCGATTCACTGACGAAGATCATCTCATCCTACAATATGGCCGACCCGTCAGGTCAGGCCCCCGGGGGTTGGTCCGAATGGCTCAGACCGGATGCGGTCAAAGTTTTCATCGAGATCACCGATGACAACGCCTACACCACCCCCGAGAGTTTCGAGAGTTCACTCTTTGCGCTCAAACCCAATAATTTCGGCAGCCCGGCCATGCGCAACTATATCTTTCATACCATCGCCGGCCTTTCCAATAACAGCCCCTCAACCGAACCATGGCAGCCGGAAGACCCGATGGTCACAGGGACATGTTCGGGAGCGGTAAATCCGGGCAGCCAATACCAAAAACTCAGCAGACTCACCGGCGGGCTACGCTTTCCGGTATGCAACGCCGCTGGCTTTGACAGCGTCTTTCAAGAAGTGGCCCTAGGCGTCATCCGCGGCGCTCAGGTCAAATGCGAATTTGAAATCCCCGAAGCACCCGATGGTAAGATCTACGATCTAACGGCCATCGAAGTACTTTACACCCCGAGTACCGTTGCCGAACCGGAGCTCTTCGAACTGGCCTCCGGCATCGCCAGTTGCCATGATACCGGTTTTTATCTGACGGAAACCTCCGTCGTTCTTTGTCCACAGTCCTGCGCGCGCGTCCAAGGCGACGTGGAAGCAAAGGTCGAAGTTGGGATCAGCTGCGTCACGCAGATCAATTAAACAGCCTCAGCTAGAGCCCTGGACGGCCCGTATGCCGCGTTGCTCACTCCGCTCCCTGCTCACGCACAATAGTGCGCTCCGCGGGGTGCTCGCTCGCGCCTTCCCTACGAACCGTCCAGAACTCTAGCTGAGGCTGTTTGCCAATCAAGAGCTGTTTTCCAGTCAATCGCGGTTTGCCAATCGGTAATCCGACGACCGAAAGCCGACGACCGAAAACCGAGCGCCGAAAACCGAAGAACCGAAGAACCGAAAACCAAAGAACCGAAGAACCGAAGAACCGAAAACCGAAAACCGAAGAACCGACGACCGAGAACCGAAAACCGACGACCGAAAACCGAAAACCGACGACCGAAAACCGAAAACCGATAACCGAGCACCGAAAAACCGACAACCGAGAACCGAAAACCGAGAACCAAAAACCGAAGAACCGACAACCGAGAACCGAGAACCGATAACCGAAACTACGGTTGAATGGCCAAGCCCCCCCATTCGAGGGGTGCGGTCTTGGATATTCCCTTGGCGCCCTTGAAATCTAGCTTCTGGGCGGTGGGCTGACGCTGCCACGGGCTAATGCTGTAGAGTTGTTTCTGCCAGCTTCCTTTCTTTTGCGTCGCGACGAGACCGAGTAGTACGGGGCGTTTTCCGCTGAGGATCACCGGACCGACATTGAACGCGCCCGAAAATGTCTTCAGTTCATCCTTTCCATGAACGCGAAAGGTCGTTCCACGTTGCACTTGACCAGATGGTAACTTGCCTCCGGCTTTGAGCGTATCGCTCTGCTGAGCGGCAACGTAGATAGCGTCCGTAGCGGGTGCTTGCCGAATGGACGTGCCCGCCGGGCGAGGTTCCCCAGCGCCAATCGCCAAATACCTCGGTGCAAACATCTTGGGCAAATCGACCTGGCGTAGCAGACGCGGTTCAGCCACCACGTCGAAAAGTGTCAAACGTTGAGGTTGGTATCCTCCCGCGATAGAGCGACGGGTATCACCACTGACCAGCCAAAGCTGATTCGCCGTGCGCGCGAAGGCGATAGCGCGAGCCACGGGCAAGCGGGCCTCGGGCAAGGCGTCGAAGACCATCGGCTGAGGTGCTGGTCGAGGTTTCGCTTTGTGAAAAGGTGCGTTACCCAGAGCCGCAAGTTTCGTCAGGCCAAAGAGAAGAAGGCGGTTCTTTTCATTCAATAGCAACGCCAAACGTTGGCCGTCCGCGGAGATCGCACAATCTCTAATTTGTCCCTGCAAACCTAATTCTACGAGTGGCCACGGTTTGTGAAACGCGGGCCAGGCGGGTTCGGTGCTATCGATGACCACAAGATGGGTATCGGTAATAACAACGCTTCGTGCTGCCTGCAAAGACGCGGCGAAGGCGACGATACGTTGACCCGGAAGTTCTCGTTGACGGACGTTTTTTCCGGGGGGGATGGTTCCTAAATCGCGCGCCCAAAGTTTCGCTTTACCGTTTTCATTTCCCGCTAGATAGGCAACAGCGCCCAACGATTCGATGACAAGATGCGTCGCCCCCGGCGTTGGTATCGTGCGCAACCATCGGGGAGCCGCATGCTCGCCGAGCACTTTGACGAGCCGCAATTCCTCGCCGCTGATAATGGCAGCGAGCCGCGCGATGGATGCCTGATAACGGCCGGTGCCCCGATTGTTGGACACTTCGACCACGACCTTACCCACATCGATACCGGTGGGGATCCGAGTAACGATTCCGCCTTCGCGCGCCAACCCCAACACGGCTGCCGGACGCGAATCGATCGTCACGGTCGGCTGTTTGCCGAACCGACGACCACGAATGTAGACCAGCTCACCGATTTGAAGATCGGAATCAGTATTCTTGAGCGAGACGATGTCGTTGCCAACGATTCGACGATTGCCCAAACCCAACACAGCGTCGATCTCCGGTACACCACTGGCCGCTCTGAGCTGCCGAGACGAAACCAACGTGAATTGGTGCGCTGGGGCGCAAGCGGCGAAAGCCAAGAGAACAGTCAGAGCGAGCAGAAGCGGTGTCTTATGATCCATCGATGGGACCTCCGCCGATCGACTAGCATCGCGACCTACAGCCTGTCAAAGACAGGGATAGATTGGCTACCGATTTTCGGTTTTTCGGTCGTCGGTTCTCGGTTTTCGGTTTTTCGGTCGTCGGTTGTCGGTTGTCGGTTATCGGTCGTCGGGTATCGGGTATCGGTCTTCGGTTGTTGGTCGTCGGTTGTTGGTCGTCGGTCTTCGGGACTCGTTTACCGGCGCCCTAAAAACGACGATAGACGCCGACGACGAGACCCAGGAGATCGACGGCGCGGAATTCCGATCGGTGCACGTAGATCGGTTCCATCGTATCGTTTGCCGGCTGAAAACGGATGCGCTCTTTTTCCGGATAGTACCGCTTCACCGTGGCCTCTTCTTCGATCATCGCGACCACGACCTCACCCTTTTTCGCGGTCTGTTGCTTTCTGACAAAGACATAGTCGCCGTCATAGATGCCATCGTTGATCATCGATTCACCCGTGACGCGCAGGGCGAAGACATCATCACTCGCACCGACGAAGAACCGGTCGAGCTGCAACGATTCGTCCGATGATTCCACGGCCAGCATCGGCTCACCGGCAGCTACCTGGCCGAGTAGCGGGACCCGAACCACATTGCTACGCCGCGACTCGCAGGGCCTCAAACCGCGGGATTTGGACTCTTCGCGTTCCAAATATCCTTTACGTATCAAGGCCTTAATATGGTCGTTGACCCCGTTGGTGCTGCGGATTTCCAACGCTTCGCAGATTTCCCGAAGTGTGGGGGGATACCCCTGTTCCTCAATGGAGGTTTCTATACAATCGAGGACCTGTTGCTGTCGGGCGGTAAGGGCCTGTTTCATCGCAATCCCCTGTTATCATTAACCATTGATCAAAAAACACAGAATACCAAATCGAACGGCCACGGGAAAACGCCCGCTTTCCAGGCATCGCACCTGAACATATATACAGTAGCTTGGTCCGCGCATTCGGTCAACATCTGCGTCATCTTCAATGGGGGACTTCCATTGTGTGCTTAAATGAATGTATTGGTAGAAATTCGATGCTAAGCCATAGAATCAAAGCGCTCGTCTTCATTATTGTCCTCGGTGGAATATCCGCAGAAAGCTGGGCCCTGGACCCGGCCGGAGAACCCCTTGTGCGTGCCGTGGCGATGCGTGACCCCGTGCAGATCCGTCTGGCGCTGAGCCACCTGGACCCCGGCGTGTTGCATCAAATGCTGCTCGGCGAAGATGCGACGCTGAAAGAGGCGGCGCTGTTGTCCCTTCCCCATGTCGAGCAGTTTTGGCACGCCTTCCAACCGCTCTTGGATGGGCTTCGACAGGGAAAGATCCCCGAAAAGAATGCCGCCGATATGATGTTGCGACTGGCAGAAAGCTTGCGCCTGCGGGAGCTTCAAGATTTCGAGGAAAACGCCACGACCTTTGCTGCCGTCACCGCCCAAGTCAAAAACCTCGCGCTGGATCCAAGGCGCGATATCGAATTGCGGATCACTATGATCCATATTCTCGGACAATTCTACGACCACCTCGGACTCCCGGCGGCCCCCCTGCTATCACTATTGCAGGATGACTCACCGGCTATTCGTCTCGCAGCCACGGAAATCTTCTCTGCCCGAGCGAATGCCGATACTTTGGCCGCGCTGCAGAAACGCGTTTTGGAGGAAGCGGATCTTTCTGTTTCCACCGCCACCGCGGCTACCATCTGTCGACTCTTAACCTTTCGTCAGTTGAAGAAGAAACAGGCCAAGTCCATCTACGAGAAACTTCCCACGCTGGCCCTCGAACCGCAGACTGAAATCCACGACGCGCTCGATATTTCGCGCTGTCTCAAAGCCGACCGCAGCAAGGCTGCGCGAGTTGCCCTGAAGTCTCTAGCCAAACGGTTTCCGACGATGAAACGCGCGTTTCGAAAAAAGTGGGGCTGGTAGGATCCCATGAGGCGGAGGCGAGACGAAGAACCACCCGTGAAACGCCGGAACGGTAGCGGCCAATGGCTATGGTATCTGCCGCTCTCACTCATGATCAACCTTCTGGTCATTCCGCAACTCGCAGGCTGGCTCCTCAAGAAGGCGCCAGAAGAAGATACGCGCGTGGTGGTCGAAATCGTCGACGAGAGGGCCGAGAAGGAAGCCCCAAAGAAGGGGGAGAAACGCCGCCAACAACTCAAACGACCTAAACTCACAAAGAAAAAGAAGCCCCCTCCGAAAAAGAAGCTCCGTAAGAAAGTAGAGAAGAAGAAAGTCGTCCGGAAGAAAGACGCGCCGCGAAAGAAGCCACCGCAGGTGCCCCCCATGCTGAAGATGGTGGAGGTCAACAATCCGGAAAGCAAGAAGGTTCCTGCGAAGGCACGTTTTCTTAGCGACAAGAACCGTTTGGTAAAGAAAGAGACACGCGCACGCGACACCAACATGGTGAAGAACCATCGTCGCCCGCGTCCTGTTTCACAAACGAAGGCCAAGAAGAAGCCTGACGTGGGCGGCAAGAAGATCAAGATAGCCGAGCTTAAACAAGTAAAAAGCCCGAAGAAGAAGATCACTCCTCCCCCTTTGCGCATCGCCATGCGGCAGAAGCCGGCGCTGACACCCGATTCCAAGAGCGGCGAAATAAAGGTTCCCAAACGAACGCTCCAATTGGAAAGGCCCATCGACCACCGCACCTACGATGCGATTATGGGTGAACAAGCGAAGAAACAGCGACGCGCGGCGAGGCTCGATTTATCGGTACCGAGGGAAGGAAAATTCGAACGAAAGCTAAAGCGCATTCGCTTGGCGCTCGAAAACTTCGTCCCCGAGGTTCGACCCGGCAATCAAACTGCTCTCAGCACCCGCGCCAGCCCCTTCGCTGTCTACATCGCGCGTATGCATCGTAGGATTCATCGACTGTGGGGCTATGGTTTTCTTGAGGACCTCGACAACAAACCGGACGGCCATCCCATGAACGATATGAAGCTCTGGACCATGGTCGAGGTCATCGTCAAGGCCGACGGACGTGTGCGCAAGGCCACGGTGGTTCATCCGAGCGGGCTGATAACCTTTGATGTCGCCGCACTCGACGCTGTGTTGAGCAGCGCTCCTTTTTCGAGAACTCCTCGGGCCATCCGCTCGAAAGACGGCGATGTCTATATGCATTGGAGGTTCCACCGCGACCAACGACAATGCGGAACGTTCGGGGTCTCCCCCTATATTCTCAACAAGGCCGCCAAAGGCCCTGTTGATGCGAGCCATCAGGCCCTTCCCCGCCCGGAGAATACTGAAGCGTCGCGAACCATGCGCCGACTCAACCGCCCGCAGCCCCTCAGCGGCGACCACGGCAACCACGGCAACCACGAACACCACGGGGACAACGAGCCAAAAGGGGCTCAAGCAGCCAACCTCAACGAGCCCAACCAGCGAAACCACCGAGAATTCAAGCCACCAGCGTCGGGCGAAGAAACACTTGAACAGGCGAGTGCCGCAGCGAAAAAGCACCCCGCCTACAACTGGCCCGGCGCAAAGAAGACAGCGATTGCGTTTCTCAAGGCGCTGGCGGCAGCCGACGTACAGCGAATGACTCACCACACGCGGCTGCCTTTTACGGCCCGAGGTACAGTGGTCGCCCGAGACCTTCAAACGCTGGCGCGGATGTTCGAGGACTTGATCCCCGATGCCAAAAGCAAAAGCAAGGGCCCGGGGACTCAAGCCTCGCTGAAGAGTCTTGAACTCATGACGCCCATGCAGGCGCGCTCCAAATTAAACCACCTTCCTCGAGGGGCTCGCGACGGAAGCAGCATACTTATCGGGCGCTTCAAACTCGGGAAGGAACCCGTCGAACTGATCCTTCAACGTAATGCCCATGGTCGCTGGAAGATCGGTGGGCTGAATCGATGAAGTTGTCGCTGGTATCATTTGCCATCGCCTTTGCGTCCGCAAATGTGGCCGCTGAACCGATTCTCCACGAATTCATCCCGGCCCAACCGAACAAAGAAGACGATTGGGCACGGCGGGGACAACTGCCCGAGAAGATAAAAAACGGCGACCGCCAACTTGAGCGCCCCGATCCCCGCGAAGGAAAAAAGCGAGACGAACGCGTCATCGGCCGCAATGCAAACACAACTCGAAAAACCTCCACCCGGCTCGACCGAACGACAACACATGACGGCACCCTCAACTACGCTGCGGAATTCAACCCCAGCGTGGTGCCGTTCAAAAGAATGACGGCGTTCGACCAGATACGCGCCGACTTTTCCCTAACGATCAAAGACCCCGCAAAGGTCGCCTTGCCCCTTTTTTCTCGCCCAACGCCGCCGACCCATGATGCATTTTGGGGGTCGGTGATACTCGAATCGAAGCGCGGTGTGCCTCTTCCCCTGCCATCCGTCGCTCCCGACGCAAATATTGTCAGCTACAAGACGCACCCAGCCAGCGAAGCCCGCTTTTTTCGGGACTCGGCGGGGAACTTCTGGGTCAGCGTCCAAACAGACGGCCGTTTCAGGCTGACCTTCCTCACCGACACGCCACGAACGTTTTTCTCTGCGCAGATTCCGCCGCTCCTCAAGCTAGCGGATATCCCCAGCGGGATGCGGCCGAATGTACCGAACCGGGTACGAGATGACGCGCGGCGTTTGATCGACCATATCGGTATCGACCGTCGGCAATCTTTGCGGCGCATCTTGCTCAAGCTTACGAGCTATTTTCGGAATTTTCGGGCGCGAGCATTGGCATCCGGCAGCGGCAATACCTATTTGGATATCGGCCTCAGTCAGAGTGGTGTCTGCCGTCATCGCAGCATGGGGTTCGTCATCACGGCGCAAACCCTGGGGATCCCGGCCCACTATGTGACCAACGAGGCCCACGCTTTCACGGAGGTCTTCGTCCCCCGCTTGGGCTGGATTCGCATCGATCTCGGCGGCGCATCGAGCCAACTGAGGGTGGCCAACGCGGGCCAGAAGGAGGTCCATCAGCCAGGCCCCGATCCTTTTCCCCGGCCCCACCGCTTCGCCGCCGGCTATAGCCAACTACAGGGCCAGGTCAGCGGGATCCCAACCCAAAGCGCGGCTGGCGGTCGCCCTGGCCAGCGTGGGAGCCGGCGGCGTGGACGCACATTCGACCAGCAATTCGGCGCCGCACGGACTGGAAATAGGGGGGGCCGAACAGGTCCCGGGTCCACCCCCGGACGTGTTCCGCCCACCAAAGAAGACTACGTGGTAGCGGGCCCCCCAGGCACCGGCGAAAGCAGAGATCCGGACACCGGCAAGCAGGCCACCCGAATCCTGCTGAGTTCACCAGCCAAGCAGGTATTTCGAGGCGATCCCCTGCGCATTTCCGGTCGGGTGGAGGGCGCAAAAAGGGGAATTTCCGGCTTGAAGATCCAGATCGCACTCAGCCAGGACGGGGAATCCATCGCAGCATCCCTGGCCCCAACGATTAGTGGCCGAGGCGGCCATTTCTCCGTCCAGCGCAATGTGCCCAAGACGCTGCCAGTCGGTGTCTATGAGGTATATGTAATGACACCGGGAAATGGCGAATATGAAGGAAGCATCAGCCAGTAGGCCGAAATCCTTGATCCGAAAAGGGGATTTGACTGCACCGATGGCCAGATCGTAGTCTTGTAAGACCTCAACGGAGACGAAAATGGATACCGTACTCTTTTCGGTAGGCGGTTTGCTAATCGGAATCGCCATCGGACTCATCATGATGTCTGTGGCTGGCCGCAAGCGGACCAGCGATTTGCACGAGCAATTGAAGACATCGTGGAAGGACCTTGATCTCGCAAAAAAGCGGAACAAGACAGATCAGACCCGCGCTCAAAAGGAACTGCGAGAAACTGCGGCCAGACTATCAGCGACCGAAAAAGAACTCGCCAAGGCCAAAGCAAGCTCCGGCGAAGATCGCGGCCAAACCGCCGCACTACAACGCGCAGAGGAAGCGCGCTACCAATTAGAAGAACAAGTCCAGGCCAGTCATGGCCAGCTCAAACAATTTGAAGTCAGAGCGCATCAGGCGGAACAACTGCTTAGCGATGCACAGGGCCGCATCGACTATTTGGAAAGCCAAGCACTTGCAAGCCAACCGGTTCAAGATACACAGGCTAGTGAAGTTCAGGTTGCCGAAATACAGCGTCTGCGAACCGAAGTGGAACAACTGCGACAAGGCGCGACGGGAGAACAAGCCCCGGTTAGCTTCGCGGAAATCGCCGGAGACCTCGATGCAATTCTTGGAACACTCATCGATCGCGAAGCACAGCAAACCGTAGCCTTAGCCGACGCCAACGGAATCATCATCGCCGCCGCTGGCGACAAAGGCCAAAGGGATAATCTCGCGGCGGCCGCAAAAATGCTCACGTCCGCCGCCAACGAACTCGGCGAAGTTGTACCCTTCGGTTCCATTCGCCTGTTTACACTGCAAGACCTTCAAACCGGCGTGATCTGCGGTGGAACGTTCCACTGTCAAGACGAGACGTTGATCCTAGCGACCCTGGGCCAGAGTATTCCCACCGCCCAAACCATCGATGGTGCGATCACAGCACTCGGCGCTGCACTAGCTTAAACAGCGGTCACTTCACAAGACGGATATCGATTTAGGGAATGGGCACACAGCCTGCGATGGGCTCCAAACGCCTCTTGCAGTGGCCCTCTTCGCAAACGGCCTTCACAGACGTACAAAACCGGCGCTGAGGACAGGAGCGCTGACAGTGTTGTCCACCGCATTTCTTTTCTCTCTGTTCGGACTGATAGCGATGCCAGGCACCACTTACGGCTATCGTATCCTTTGGCGCTGTATAGCAAGGATCGCAGCAACTGTAGTTGCCGCTGCTAATCGTGCAATCGTAGTCACGTTTGCAGGTGGTTTTCTGCGGAACCGATTTACAGGCCATTATACCGAAAAGAAATAGGAAGAGGGCCCAAACCAGACGGTTGTTTTTCCGTATCAACATTTGGGAATTCTACCGAAGTGCCGGCGAAGAGGGAAATGAACTCAACCGTCACCGCCTAGATCACTTCGGAAAATTTGCCCTCACAGCGACTCGTGGGGGAAAATAGGCGCGTGGAGTTATTCCGAAGCAATTTGATCGTGACGGGCATCGCCCTATTTCTCTCGCTGACGCTCGTCCATCTACTTTACCGCCAGGAACGCCGACTCGGGCGTTTCATCTCTCATCGATTGGGATGGCGTGGCATGCTGCTCACCGGTTGGTTGGGCGTCCCCATCCACGAATTCAGTCATTTGCTGCTCGCCAAGATCTTCCGCCACCGAATCATCGGCTGGAAGCTCTTTCAACCCGACCCCGTCACCGGAACGCTCGGCTACGTCCGGCATTCCTATAATAGAGAGAACGCTTGGCAGATCGTTGGCTGCTTTTTCGTAGGTATCGCCCCACTATTTGTTGGCGGTGCTTTGCTGGCCCTGCTCCTGAAATGGATTTTCCCCGATGTAACGCTGCCTAGTGAATTCATCTTGCCGAGCTTCGACAGTCCCCAATCATTCAACCTGCTACTGCAACAGGCCTGGCCTTTGTTGAAAGGCGTGGTGAAAGCTCTCGCCCTGGCGCTATGGAAGGACCCTAGCCCCTGGCTCCCTCTTCAACTCTATCTCGGGCTTTGTATCGCTTCGCATCTCGCACCGAGCGGCACCGACCTACGTAATGGCCTGGCCGGTTTCATCCTCTTCATTGCGATATCATTTGTGGCCGTCTTCTGGTTGAGCAAGATAGAAATCTCACTCGCTTTGGTTCTGATGCTGCCCTTGGCATTGTCCATATTGCTCTTGTCCTGCGCGGTCTTTCAGGCTTTCTACGCCTTGACGGTTGTCATATTTTTGAGGTTGAGTCGGCCCCAGGGCCGGCGGGCCAGCGCCACCCCCAAGGCCTCCAAGGTAGCGCCGCTCCCCAGAACCGCGAAATCCTCGAATTAAATCGAATAAATCGCCCGTTTGTGGCGGAAAATCGGACTACACTTTGTTCCTGAGCCGTTCCGCGCTAGATTGCTATCGTGCCGGTGGAAGCTGAATCCCAGACGCAGAATCCCGATCCCTGGATCGGCCGCGTTATCGACCAACGGTATCGCGTGGATGCGCCCCTTGGCCGAGGGGCAATGGGCGTCGTCTACAAAGTCACCCACGTTCGCATGGGTAAAATAGCCGCCCTCAAGCTACTCGACGAATCCGTGGTGGCCGACCCGGCGATGTTATCGCGCTTCCACCGTGAGGCGGAATCGATCAGCAAGCTCAACCATCCCAACATCGTCCAGACATTCGATTTCGGTAGTGCCGACAATACGGTCTACCTAGTGATGGAATATCTCAAGGGCCAAGACCTGCAGTGTATTTTGGCCCGAGACGAACGACTCCCCCTCAGACAAACAGCCTCCATTTTGGCGCAGACGTGTGACGCCCTTACAGAAGCCCACGCTCTGCATATCGTCCATCGCGACCTAAAGCCGGCGAATCTTCGCATTGCGCGCACCCGCGATGGGCAAGACTTCGTCAAAGTCCTCGACTTCGGTTTGGCCAAGCTGATCGGCGAAGATGCGTCACCGGGAGAAACCGGCGAAGGCCATATCGTGGGCACGCCCTACTACATGGCGCCGGAGCAGATTCGCGCGGAAGACGTCGACGGACGTTGTGACCTCTATGCCCTTGGGGCAATTGCATATCGCATGCTAACCGGGGTCAACCCCTTCGACGCGAAAACACCGATGGGTGTCCTGACCAAACACATCACGGAAGAGGTCATTCCCCCAAGCGAATATCTTTCCGGCACGGCCGAATGCAATGCGCTCGATGAGTTTATTCTGCGAGCAATGGCCAAGGATCGCGCGTACCGTTTTCAAAGCGCCGAATCTATGAAGGAGGCTCTCTACGCCCTGGCCAGCGCCACATCCGGCGAGGTCATTCTCACGCCTCGCGACTCAGTGCCGGCCAACCTCGTCAGTGCAGATCTCCAACGACGCAGATCTGATTTCGAGGCACGTTCAGCGTCGGGGGAAACCCAGCCGGAACTGCGCTTTTCGTCCGTCCGAGTTCAACGAACCGATCCGGAACTCTTAGACACCAAACCGATCACCCCACCACTTGAGCTCGAAGAATCCGACGAGATGCTCCTAGCCCGAGAAGACGTCGCGCTAGACAAAGCGGTCAAACGAAGAATTCTCCCACTTCTTGCAGCAACCCTCCTTGTTCTTTCGGCGGTCGCGGTAACCGCCTATTTCGTGCTCACCACTAAACCTACAACGCCAACAGTGTCGTCTGTAGAGGTCGAACCGAATAATGAGCCCAGCCAGGCGGCCCTGCTTCCCCGCGGAAAGGATATCCGAGGCACCATCGGTAAGAGGCTTAGCCGCGAAGAATCTGACCGCGACTGGTATCGCTTGGAAATCAAAGAAAAGGCCAAGCAAATTTTGCGGGTGGGTCTAGAACCGATTCGCAATATGAATCTGATCATCGGCCTCTACGACCATAAAGGGTCGGCAATCATCAAAGCAAACTCCGCTGGTGTTGGCGTTGGCGAGGTCATCAGCAATTGGCCCCTAGCGCCCGGAACCTATTATCTAGTCGTTCGTGAGTTTTGGCTCGCCGGCAACGACCCCACAGAAAACGTCACAGACGAATATCGTATCAATGCCAAGTGGGCTCCCTACGACGGAAACTGGGAACTCGAACCCAACAACGCCATGCCGCGAGCCAATACGATCAATGCCAACAAAAGCCTGGAAGGCTATCTCGGTGGGGTTGAGGACCTTGATGTCTATCGCTTCAAGGCGAGCAAACGTTTCCTCTACGCTGAACTCAGTCCGATCGAAGGCGTGGACTCCCGGCTCACTATCAATGAAGGCAAACGCCGGGCGAAAATCGTGGACAAGGGGAAATCATCTCAAGGCGAGCGCATCAACAAATTCAAGCTAAGAGGTGAAGGCGACGTCTTCATCACCGTCGGCCGTAAGAAGCTCAAAAGGGAAAAGGGGCTCCCGCCGAAAGGGCTAACATCACCCTATCGGCTACGGGTTTGGGAGATGAATTAATCCGGCCTTCTTCGAAAGAAGTTGGGGGCTATTCTTCGTCTTCGCTAGCCATCCGGGTGAAAATCACATAGGCCATGGCCGGCCTCTTGGAAGATTCGCGCATCGCGAATTGGAAATTGTCGAAACTCCAGCCCTGCCCGACCCATTCGTTGATGATCGATTCCAGAGACTCGTCGGTTACAACCATGGTCTCGACTACTTTATAGAGGGTGAGTCTCGAACTCATAGTTTACGAGCCGCCTCCAGCGCATGATAGGTAATGATCATGTCGGCGCCTGAGCGTTTCATCGCTGTCAACGTTTCCATGATCATTCGCGGACCGTCTACCCAGCCTCGTTCGGCTGCGGCTTTGATCATAGCGTACTCTCCGGAGACGTTATAGGCAGCAACAGGCAGATCGAATTCGTCGCGAATTTGTGCGATGACATCCAAATAGGCCAACGCCGGCTTGACCATAACCATATCCGCCCCCTCGGCTACATCGAGGGTTACCTCACGCAATGCTTCGCGAATATTCGCGGGGTCCATTTGATAGCTGCTGCGATCGCCAAATTGTGGCGCGCTATGTGCCGCCTCACGGAATGGCCCGTAGTATGCTGACGAATATTTTGCCGAATAAGACATGATGGCTACATGGCCCAAGTCTTCTTCATCCAGGCTTTCCCGCATATAGCCAACCCGCCCGTCCATCATATCCGACGGTGCCACTACGTCGGCACCTGCTTTAGCATGGGCAAGTGCCATTTCGCTTAGCAGTTCAAGCGTTTGGTCATTGTCGACCTCTTTGTCCTTGAGCACGCCACAATGGCCATGGTCCGTATAGCCACAGACACAGACATCGGTGATGACAGTCATCTCGGGATTGATCTTTTTAATCGCACGAATCGCCTGCGGGACGACACCTTTGGGATCGGCAGCGGCGCTGGCGAGGGCATCTTTCTTCTCGGGCAGTCCGAAAAGAAGCAGAGCGGGAATGCCGAGATCGGTGGACTCTTTGACCACCTCTTTCAGTCGATCGACCGAATAGCGAAACTGGCCCGGCATCCCTTCAATCTCGCTGGTAATGCCTTTGCCTTCCTGAATGAAGAGCGGAAAAATGAAATCGTCTACCAAAAGGCTAGTCTCTCGGACCATACGACGAAGATTTGCTGAGCGGCGAACGCGCCGCGCCCGGTATTCTGGAAATTGCATCGCTATTGCTCCATTTCTTGCCGACTTAGATAGGCGACGATGGCCTCGACCAAATCGGGCAACGTATACTTCTTGGGGACGACCTGTACGGCTAAACCCTGTTTAAGGCAAGCCGCCTCTGTAATTGGACCGATGGCGGCCACGACGGGCTTCGCGCAGAGCGCCTGGAAGTCAGGGCCCGCGATCTTCGCCAAATTGTTGACCGTGGAGGCGCTGGTGAACGTAATCACATCCACCTCATTATTCTGCAGCGCGGAAATTCCCTCTGCGGTCAGCGCTTTGTCGGGAAGACGTGTTTCGTACGCTGTGATGACATCGACTTCCGCGCCCATTTCCCGAAGCGTGTCGGGTAGGACTTCTCGCGCGACCTTGGCCCGCGGAATGAGTATTTTTTGCCCGCTGAGGTCGGTTCCCGCCAGGGCCTCAAGAACCCCCTCGGCGCGGTGGTCGGCGGGGATAAGATCCGCGTGAAGTCCCAAATCGTCCAACGCGGCGGCGGTGGCGGAGCCAATCGCGCAAATTTGGACATCCGCCAGACTACCCGCCTCAGCGCCAGCCCGATTCAGCGCTTCGCCGAACCCTCGAACACCATTCGAACTGGTACAGATCACCCAACGGTACTCATTCAGGCGCTTCACCGCATCGACCAAGAGTACGAAATCCTCGGGAAAGACGATCTGAATTGTGGGACAGGCGATGACCTCGGCGCCCTTTGATTCCAGCAATTCGAGTGTTTTTGCTGCTTGGTCTACACCGCGGGTGACCAAAACCCGCACGCCCGACAAATCGTCGGAAGATACGCCAGGGGATGCCACGAGCGGGATATCAGCCATCGGCCGCACTCTGGATCAGCGAAGCCGGGAAGTCAACGAGCCCTCGACGACCACCGAGGTCTCAACGGGGGCGAAAGGAGCGCGCATTCTCACCAATAGTTCTGCTATATTAGGCTCGATGTTAACCGTTCTGAAGCAATGCCTATTGGCCACGATGGTGCTTTTCGCCTCATGCCCAGCGAAAAACACCGATAGCGGTGCCCCAGGCGAGCCTGCTGCCATCGTCATTGCGGGCAAAATGGGGGCCGTACGAGTCCCAGTTGAGATCGTTCGGAGCGACCAAGAGCGTGCCCGAGGCTTGATGCACCGACAAAAACTGGCACCTAAATCCGGCATGCTCTTCATCTTTGAGAAGGATGAGGTGCAGACTTTCTGGATGAAGAATACGTTCATTCCGTTGGATATGGTCTTCATCGATCGGCGCATGAAAGTGGTCGGAATCGTGGAGAATGCGGTACCTCATTCTCTTCACTCCAGAAAGGTGGATATTCCGTCTCGCTATGTCCTAGAGGTGAACGCCGGATTTACGGCGGCGAGAGGCATCGCCGAGGGCGACCAGGTCAGCTTCGAAGGTATCGCGCTAGAGAAATAAAGGTCCGTACAGGCCGTACGACCCATAACGCGGGTCTAGTCTTCCGTTTTCTTTTCATCCTCTTCAGTTTCCGAGCTTTCTTCGGCGACGGTTTCTTCTTTGCCCTTGCGCCGTCTTTTCAATGCCACGCGATGCTTGACACGTGGCCGCCCCAGCTTCTTGTCGTTCGGAATGAAGCGAATCTCGGTTTTGATCTCAAAAGAGATCATCGTCAGCATCCGCGTGAGCTCGTCCGTGAGGTTCAAGCCCTCGAGGAAATTTCGCAGCTCGCGAGCCACCACCCGTAGGATATCTTCCTTGGTCCCTTGGGCTTGGTTGATCAAGAAAGAAGCGACATCCTTGGGTAATGAAAATTCACCCGCGATTCGCCGAATCCCTTCTTCGCCGGTGAAGGCACCGAGTCCCGCAACCACGGCCCGACGCAGAAGATCGGGCACAGCCCCTAGGGCTTCGAGCCGCTGGCGTATGCTTTCCTCTTGCCCTTCCGGGTCTTCACTATTGGTGGCTTCCGGGTCAATATCGGGCGCTTCGGGGTCGGCCATCTCAGTTCCTCGGTCTAAGGCTATGCGCCGAGTCTAACGCGTCTCGTCATGGCGGGGCCAGAGAATAAGGGAAGAATGCACCACTGAGTTGCCGTGGTATCAAAGGGACTTTCAAGCTATATTGCAGTTCATGAGGGTCGCCCAGAACACAGAACCGCTTCCTACCTACGAGGATAAGAAGCCTGTGGGACGCCCATGGCGTATGATCAAGGCCTATACGGTTACGGTCATCGTCCTTTCATCCTATCTTTGGATTCGATTTCTGAGCCGCTATCGTTCAGACCGAGCCATGCGCGCCAAGCTCGCCTCGGCCCACCGGCGAAATGCAAAGCGAATCTACAAAGCCATCGTCGAACTGCAGGGCCTCTACATCAAGATCGGTCAGCTCTTCAGCATCATGACCAATTTCTTGCCGGATGCATTTCGAACTGAACTTGAAGCATTGCAGGATCAGGTACCGCCTCGCGAATACAAGGCCATTGAAAGACGGTTTCGTGATGAATTCAATGGCCGCAGCCCCAAAGAGATTTTTGAGGATTTTGAGGAGCTGCCCATTGCCAGCGCCAGCATCGGGCAAGTGCACCGAGCCAAGCTGCCCGGTGGTTTGCCCATTGTCGTCAAAGTCCAATATCCCGACATCGAATCGATCGTTCATAGCGATCTCATTGCGCTTCGCCGCATCGTCGCGCTGATTCAACGCTTCATCCCCCACCAGGGACTCGATGCAGTCTACCGGGAAATCAGCGCGATCATCTTGCAGGAACTCGATTTCAACAAAGAAGCCGACAGCACCGATGCAATCGCGGCAAACTTCAAAGACGCCCAAGCCGTGAAGTTTCCCCGCATCGTTCGGGAGCTATCGACAAAGCGGGTCCTGACCCTTGAATATATCGATGGCGTTAAAGTCAACGATCTCTTGGGGCTTAGCCGGTTGGAAATCGACCGAAGCGAACTCGCGCGACTCGTCATCGAGACCTATTGTCAGCAGATCTTTCACCACGGTATCTACCACGCCGACCCCCACCCCGGAAATATCCTTGTCAGCGCCGGGCCCACCATTCACTTCCTGGATTTCGGCGCCGTAGCGGAAGTCTCAGAAGGCATGCGCATGGGCATGTTGAATTTGCTCCAAGGCGCAATCAAAGGCGATACACGCAAGATCATCGGCTCGCTGAAAGATATGGGATTTCTCGCCCATTCGGCAGATCCCCGGGTCTATGACCGCGTCATCGAGTATTTCCACGAACGCTTCCAGCAGCAGATCAAGCTCGACAGTTTCAACCTGCGCGACATCAAAGTCGATCCTCAAATGGCGTTCGATAACCTGGCCGACCTGCGGAAGATGAATATCTCCCTCTCAGACCTCACCGATACGTTCCACGTACCGAAAGAATGGATCATACTCGAGCGCACGATCCTACTGCTTATGGGGCTCTGCACGGAACTAGACCCAGACCTAAACCCCATGGAAACAATTCGTCCCCACGTCGAACATTTTGTCCTCGGTGAAGACGGCGACTGGTCCGGCTTCATGCTCGACTCAACACGCGACCTGCTACTCTCGGTTCTTTCCCTGCCAGCCGACCTTCGAAAGTTCACGAATCGCGCGTTACAAGGAGAACTGGAGTTTAAGCTCGCAGGCCATCACGACAATACCAAGGTCTACTACGGCCTTGGCCAGCAAATGATCTTCACCGCCATTGGCATCAGCGCAACCATCGCCTCGTGGACGTTCTACAAAGAGGGGCTGGAACAGGCCATGACGGTGGCGCTGACCACCGCCGGTGTTTCCGGGCTTTTCCTGCTCCGTTCCATGTGGTCGATTCGACGAATGCTGCGCCGGCGACGTAACTGACCTGTGATTTAGCTAGAAACCGAGCGACTTCAAAGCAGCACCGACGTTATCCGGGGAGACCGGTTTTCGTAGAAAGTGTTCGCAACCTTCACGAAATGCATTCATGACGTCTGGCGGGTCGTCGCTAACGGTTACCATGATCACCTTGGCCCCGTCCCCCGGCGAGATGCCGTTGCCCTGCTCCCACTGACGAATCTCCTGCACAACTCTAATGCCGGAAATATCCGGCAGGTTGATATCCATGGTGATCAACTCGTAAGGAATCTCCTCACGGTGACTCGACTGAAAGAGTCTAATCGCAAGATCTCCCGAGGGGGCCGCGTCACAGTCACCATGAACAGACAGGATTGCCTTCAGTTTCACACGGCTGACATAGTCATCATCAACGATTAGAATTCTCATCGTACTCCCGATTTAATCCCGCAAATTAATCCCGCAAAGCCTTGAGACAAATATGGCGGCCACTAGGCACTGCCCATCCGTTCCACATGCTCTCGCAATTGTTGCACGTCCAACTTCAGCTGCGATACTAGAATCTCAGCGTCGTCATTATCGCCGTTACCAACGGTCTTTTCCAAAGCAGCGGCTGTCTCGGTCAGATGCACCGCGCATAGGTTGGCGGATCCACCACGTATCTTATGCGACTCTCGACCGACCGAAGCAAAATCCGTTTGTTCAACAGCCTCACTGATTTTCACCATCTGTCGATCAAGCGTCTTGATAAACCGGCCGAGCGTATCGTCGAGTAAGCGTTTGTTGCCACCGAACTCAAGCAGAGCCTTCGGATAGTCGAGAATGGTCGACGCCCCTTCAACCTTTTCCTCGGCATTGCTTTCAACCACGGACGACGGAGCTTCCACGGGGGCTTCTACTTCTTGCTCCGTACATCCTGCCGCCCGTAGATAGGCGGTAACCATCGCAATAAAATGGACCCGCCGAATGGGCTTTGTCATCACATCGATCATTCCGGCCTCTAGGCATCGTTCGACCGATGCATCGCTTACCGCCGCCGTAAGACCGACAATCGCTGTCTCGTTATTATGGGGACAGCTCTCCACGATCTTCTGACTTGCCCCCAGACCGTCCAGGAACGGCATTTGTACATCCATCAAGATCAAATCAAATAGCTGCTGGGTACAATGCTCCACGGCCTGCAGACCATTTTCAGCGACCACAACTTCAACCTCCAAATCGCTCAAATGGGCCAAAACCACATCTCGATTGAGTGGGTAGTCCTCCGCCAAGAGGATTTTGGCTCCTGGAAAACAGGAGACTTTGGCTTTCTTCTCTGTTCCCAGCCTTAACGAACGCATATGAGACGAATCGGAACAGGGTTTGACGGGAAGCTCGAAAAGAAATGTCGCTCCCTCCCCTACGCGGCTTCTGACACCCGCCTTTCCACCCATCATTTCGATAAGCCGCTTGGAAATGCTCATACCCAGTCCGGCCCCATGCTGCGGCCCGTCCTGGTGTTCGCTCAGCTGTACGTAGGGTTCAAATATCGCATCCTGGCTTTCCTTCGGAATTCCCGGCCCGGTATCTTGTACAGAAAACAGTAGCAAAACCGTTCCTTGGTCGCCCGGCGTGCTTTTCAACCCTAGCGTAACGCCCCCTGTCTCAGTGAATTTGATGGCATTCGAAACGAGGTTTCGCAAAACCTGCTCGATTTTCGTTTTGTCGGTCAACACGAAGGCGGGAATATCACCTTCGATATTCATCTCTAAATAGAGGTTCTTGCGTAGCGCGACGACACTCAAATGGGTGATAAGAGCATTGAGCAGCTTCTTCAGATCCACCGGGCGAATGAAGAGATCGACCTTTCCCGCTTCAGCTCTTGCATTATCCAGCAGCCCATTGACGAGGTCCATCATGAAGACCGATTCCCGTAGGATCATTCTCGCGCGGTCACGTGCCTCCTCAAATGTGGAGTGGTCTTCGATAAGCTCGGCCAGGCCGATTACGCAATTAAGCGGCGTTCGAACCTCATGGGAGATATCCGCCAATAGCGCGCTCTTACTTTGGTTGGCAGCGTAGGCCTCGTCCCTACGGACGATCAGCTCACGGGCAGCTTCGCGTTCCTTGGTGGCGTCACGAAAGACCAATACGGCGCCGCAGATCTTTCCGTTACTATCTCGCATGGGCGATGCATTTTGAGAAATGGGTACCTCTTTGCCAGAACGGGTAATCAAGATCTCGTCACCACCTGTGGTACGCGCTAGCCCTTCGTTCAGAACCTGCGAGATCATGGCCGATGAACCGTTCTCGGGGGCCGAGCTGGACATGCGAAAGACATCCGCCGCCGGCTTTCCTCTCGCCTCATCCTGACCCCATTCTGTCAAGGTCTCGGCGACGGCATTCATCCTCACTATATTTCCCAACTCATCCGTTGAGATAACCGCATCACCGATACTGAGCAGAGTAATCGCCAAATCGCGCTTGCTCTGCTCAGCGCTACGCAAGGCGTCATCACGCGTTTTCGCGGATTGGATCAGGGGATTCAGAATGAAGAAATATAGAATGGGTACCATCAGCAGCCCGAGCATGGCTGCATCGAGAATCGCCGTCGCCAAAGCTGACATGGGCGGCAGAAGCCAAACCACGGCCATCACGACAAGCTCGGCCACAACGCCCGCAAGTAGAATCTTCAATGTCAACGAAAGGGGAGAGCTAGGGCGATCGCAGCGATCGAATTTGGAGCCTTCGGCCACTTCTTATTATCCGCTTGTGGGTGAAGTTCAGATCATAACCGATCTTCCATTTTAGATCACCCACCCGCGCGTAAAGGGTTCGGATGTTTAGGAAAATCTGGCAGGCAACGACCTGATGCAATCGGATAACGAAGAGCTTGCAATCCCAGACCCTTACGCTCCAAGATGAGCCCGCACCGCGAATGGACCGGAAGACGGCACACGAACAGCCAGCCAAGGAATACAAGATGAGCGACCCCATCAGCCGGATTGAACTCTTTCACGTCGTCATTCCTCTACCGGAGAAATTCTACCCAGCCTGGATTCCCAACTACCCTCAAACCTCGAATAACTTCACCTTGCTGAGAATTACCAGCAAGAGCGGTCTGGTTGGGCATTCTGCGGGTATTTCCATGGAGCGTGAAAGAGCCGGCCTCGGTAGTCTGTTGGGGCCTTATCTATTGGGTGTCGATGCGCTCGATCTCGCCGTGGTCAATCAGCGTTTGCGCGAAGCAACATACCTCGGATGGCGCAATTCTTGGATCGAAGCGGCCTTCTGGGATCTCAAAGCCAAGGCCGAAGGAAAGCCACTCTACAAACTACTTCAGTTCGGTGACGGCAATCCGGATACGGAAAGCGGGGAGAACGTATCGAAGGTTGATGTCTATTTCTCCATGGGTGAAACCTGGAATAACGAACGCCATCGACGCTATCTCGACGACGTCATGGCAAAGGGGATTCGTTCGGTCAAGATCCGGGTCCACGGAAATACCGAAGCGGAAGATATTTTGGCTGTGCGTCAAGCACGCGAACATGTCGGTCCAGATTTTGACCTACGTGTCGACGCAAACCAAGGGTGGCGCGTCGCGCTTCTGGGAGACGCCCCACTTTGGGACCTAGATCGCGCCCATCGTTTCGGTTTGGCCTGTGACGAATATAAATACTCCTGGCTCGAAGAGCCCTTGGATATGTATAACTACGACGACCAGGCTGAACTGCGCCGCCGAATCAAGACGCCTGTGGCCGGCGGCGAACTCAATGCCGGATGGCATGAATTCAAAATCATGCTCGAAAAAGGCAGCTACGATTACTATCAACCGGACGTCACCCTGGCCGGCGGTATCGGTCAAGCGCAACAGCTAATGAAAGCGTGCGCCGCAGACGACGCACTCGGCTTTTCCCCCCATACCTGGACGAATGGCATCGGATTCCTGATCAATCTGCAGGTCTATGGTGCATGGCCCCGCCGCGCTTTTCTAGAGTATCCATTTCAGCCCCCAGGATGGATTCCTTCAGCCCGAGACGGTATTTTGAAACGCCCCATCGAAGTCGACAGCCAAGGGTGCGTAGAAATGCCACAGGAACCGGGCATCGGCATCGAAATCGATTCGGCCAAGCTCCGACGCTACGGGCGCCGTTTCTATAATCTCACAAAACCGCGCCTCGCCCTACACACCATCAAGACCAAAGGTTTACGAACGGCTTTGGAATTGGGAAGACTAAAGGGTGCTCAATAGTGATATCGCGTCGCCCTTAATGGCATCGGTTTCCCCCTGTGTCAGGAATAGTTGTCGCCTCCAGAAATTCGTAAACCGAGGGGGCGACAGCGTTGGTTACAGCATTGCTGTGACCAACGCCTGGGGAGAGATTTATCATGGCAGGACGAAGA